>Ga0208849_1000015_pt1 | contig 209152 bp, 211 predicted proteins | sample NGESurdeep072012_10_FD_184470 | JGI IMG/M metagenome (GOLD analysis project Ga0208849, IMG submission 184470) | Arctic peat soil microbial communities from Barrow, Alaska - NGEE Surface sample 53-3 deep-072012 (SPAdes) | ecosystem: Environmental > Terrestrial > Soil > Wetlands > Peat ... | reverse complement strand
CGCCGACCGCCAGACGCCGATGGCGCTCTACGCCTTCCAGGGCCTGCCGCCGCCTGGCAGCTCCACCCTGCCGATGCTCTATTCGGCGCCGGTCGGGACCTGGTCCTACAGGCTCAACGCCAACATCACCCCGGTCGTCGCCAACGGCATGGTCTATGTCGCCGGCGACCACCAGCTGATGATCTTCGGTCTGCGGCCTCAGGCCGCTCCGCCGCCCAGGCTATAGAACCCCTCCCTGAAGGGATCTGCGGCGCGCCCGGGATCGAACCCGGTTTGGAGCAAGCGCCGTTCAGAGTCTGGAGGCGCGGGCGGGCCCAAAGAGGCTGCGAGATCCGATGTTGCCGATCAGCGACGGCCAGTGCTCGCACCTTCGCTGAACAACCCCGGCCGTCGCGTCGGAAATGAGCGATTGCCGTTGTTTCGGTTGTTCTTCACGATGGCGCCATCGGCGGGGTTGCTTGGCGAATGTCCTTGGCGGCGGGTGTCAAGGCGGTGGGGCGTTTTGTCGCCTACGCCGCGATTGTCTCGATCATCGACCTTGCGGGTTCGCGGTTACACGCCGCGACGCCCGAGGCATTTTGCGTCCGTCCAGGGGCGGTGGGAGCGGTCCAGGACGCCATCGCCTCGGCGGCGCTCACCCGGGCGGCCGAAAGTGTAGAAGCGCGTTTGGCTCAGGGAAACGGGCCGGACAGGGATGGCGGCAACTCGAGGTCGGCGCTGAACGTTCCTCTCGCGCCGAACGCTTCCCCGGCCGCCCTCGCCCTTGCTCTCTATTGCGACGCGGCCGGGGAGGTGGAGCGTCTCGCACTCTCGGGGAGTGTGCCGCAGGCGCGGGCTTTTCTGTTCTCGGCCTTCACATACGGCGAGACGGCGCAAGACCCGGATGTCGCCGCCCGTGCGGCCTATAGGCTCGGACTCCTCGCCGTCGCCGATACCGAACAAGCAAATGTCCGCGGCGCCGGGACGCAGGCGCCCGATACCCTCGCGCCCGCCGGCATCGAAGCGCCCAAATCGTCGCCGGCCAAGGACGCCTGCGACCAGCTCGTCAGCCGACGTCATTCGCCGAGCCTGGCGCTGCAATGCGCCGTGACAAGGTCGGCCGCCGCCGGGGATGCGCGCCTCGCCAGCCTCGCCAGCCTGCGACTGGCGCGGCTGTGGCTGGTTGCCGCCGAAGGTGTGGCGCGCACGGACATGGTGGCGCGCGAGTACGTGCGACAGCTGGCGTTGCGCGGTCCACCGACATACGAGACCGGCCCGGAAGGCGGCGAGGGCCGAGGTCAGGATCCGGCGGTCCTGCGTGGACGTTCAGCGAACGCCGCGCTCTTCGGCCTGAATTGGGTGGCCGGCATAGGCGACCCCGCCGATCGCCTGGAGCTCACCGGGCGTCTCGTCGAGGCGGTGATCGATGCCGGTCAGCCCGGCGCCCCGGCGCTCGCGCACGCCACCGGCGAAATGGAAGCCGCCCTTCCCGGCGACCCGGGAGCGCGGGCCTATGCCGCGGCTCTGTCTGGCCGCATCGCCCTGGCCGCCGGTGACCGCGCCGGGGCAAAGGCGTTCTTCCAGCGCGCCATCTTCCACGAGAACCAGCGCCAGCAGCCCACGCGCCTTGCCGACTGGTTTCTATTGATGGCCCGGGCCGAGCCCGCTCGGCGCGTGGAATATGCCGGCGATGCCTATCTGGCCCTCGAGAACGTGCGCGCCCTCTTGCCGTCCCGCGATCCGTTCACCGAGGAATCGACTTTCGGGCTGCACATGCGCGCGGTCTTCGAGGCGGCTGCCGACGCCGAGTTGTCGCAGGATGCGCGGGGCGAACGGCCGGAGGCGGTCAGCCGCGCGCAGCGGATCGTCGAGGCCTCGCGCGAGGCCGAAATCCAGAGCAATTTCGGCAGCGAATGTATCCCGCCGACCCCGCCCATCAAACCGAGCATCCTTCGCAAGGGCGAGATCGTCCTCTATCCCATTCTGCTCGAGAACCGGGTCGAGTTGCTCTACGCCGTCGGCGGAGACGACGCCTTTCACCGACTACCGGCCAACACATCCATCAACCGTGACCAGATCGCCGCCCTGGTCGAGAGGCTGCGCGCATCGGCCGTGCATCGCGACGACCTTTGGCGGGGGCCGTCACGGCGGCTCTACGACGTTCTGATCGCGCCGATCGAAGGCCGGCTGACCGCCGAAACCACCCTGGTTGTCATCCCGGACGGCCCGTTGCGGGCCCTGCCCTTCGCGTCACTGATCGACGGTCACGGCAAATTCCTCATCGAGCGCACACGCCTGAGCATCGCCCCGGCCCTGTCCTACGCCCAGCCTGGTCTGGACCGCGCCGGCCGCGGCGCCATCGTCGTCGCAGCCACTCTCGAACGCGAAGTCGTGCTACCGGTCGGCACATTCCCCAAACTCGAGGAAACCGGCGATGAGGCGAAGGCCGCGACCGGGGGCGCCGGCGCCGAGCGCCAGAGCATCCTGCTGGAGAATTTCACGAGAGCCAGCCTGACCAACGCCCTCGAGCGCAGCCGGCCCAGCGTGCTTCACCTCGCCACCCATGCCGCCTTCAACGGCCGGTCGGATCGCAGCTATATCGTCGCCGACGGCGAGGCGATCCCGTTGGCGGATCTGCGAGCCATGATCGCCCAACGCCGGGCGCGCGGCGACACCCTGGATCTGTTGGTGCTCAGCGCCTGCGAGACGGCGGTCGGCGACGATCAGGCCAGCATGGGGCTGGCGGGCGCGGCTGTTCAGGCGGGCGCACGCAGCGCGATCGCATCGATCTGGAAGGCGGAAGACGACAGCACCATGGCCTTGATGACGGCCTTCTACGCGGCCTATCGCGGCGGCGCGACCAAGTCGGAAGCCTTGCGCGCCGCGCAGCTCGCGGTGCTCTCTCAAGGATATTCAGAACCCTTTTACTGGGCGGCGTTCACGCTCATCGGTGGCTGGCGATGATCAGGGGCTGGGACCGGCTGCGCTCGGCGTTCCTGGCGATGCTGGCAGGCGCCTTGGTGGCGCTGGGCGGAGGGGCCGAGGCGCAGCCAGGTGGCGCAACGAGCATCCATCCTGACCCGAGCCTAGGGACCAGCGTCGCCAGGACCGGTTCGGTCTACACCATCGGCGGCGGCTCCCTGGCCGGCTCGAACCTCTTCGAGAGCTTCTCCGACTTCAGCCTGGCATTGGGCGCAACAGCGAGGTGGACCTGGTCGGCGGGCGATCCGTCGAGCATATCTAACGTCATCAACCGGGTGACCGGCGGATCGGTGTCGCGCATTTACGGCACGCTCGATTCCACCGCCCTGCCGCACGCCGCCTTCTATTTCATCAATCCCGCTGGGATCGTGTTCGGCCAGGGCGCCGCGGTCAACGTGCCTGGCGCCGCCTATTTCTCCACCGCCCAGCAGCTTCGCTTCAGCGATGGCGCGGTCTTTTCGGCGACTACGCCCACCGGTTCGACGCTGTCGATGGCCGCGCCGAGTGCGTTCGGATTTCTGGGGCCGCAGGGCGACATCACTATCAGGGACTTCGGCGCCCCCAACCCGACGGGCGGGCCACCGATGACCACCTTCGGTTCGCCGGGTTCGTCGGTGTTCCTGGCGGCCGCCGATCTGAACATCTCCAACACCAACTTCCAGACCGGCAGTCTGGACCTCATCGCTGTGGGCGGCCAGCCGACCAATGTCTCGATCGCGGACCCGCTGGCCGGCGCTCCTTTCTCAGGCGATATCGCCCTGGGAAATTCGCTGATCGCCACCTTCGCCGCGGCCGGCGCCGATGGCTCGATCCGTGTCGGCGGCAAGACGGTAACGATAGCCGGCGGATCAGCGGGCGGTCTGCTGACGGAGGCCGGCGCCACGGCGCCTGCCGGTTACTTCGATCTTACGGCGCAATCTCTGAACGTCGAGGGTGGAGTGGGTGTCGGCGGCGGACCGGGTGTCGGTTCAATCACCATGACGTCGCAAGAGGCCGGCGCGGTGACTGTCACCGCCGACACCCTGAAAGTTCAGCACGGCGGAACCATCGAGTCCGACACCTATGGGTCTGGCGGTGGCGGGAACGTCACTGTCGATGCGCAAACCTCCGTATCCCTCCTGAGCGGCGGGTCGATCGAAGCAAGGGCGATGACGTCAAGCCTTGGAAACGCGGGCAATGTCATCATCCACACCGGCGTCTTGTCCGTCGCAGGCGCCTCGGCGTCCAAACATGGCAGCTTCATCTCGACGACTTCGTTGGACCCCGGAGCCAGCGGAAATGCCGGAAACATCAAAATCGACGCTGGCGTCATAAGTCTCCGAAACCAGGGTTCGATCGATTCAGATGTCTATGGTGCGGGACATGGAGGATTCATCTCGATCCACGCGACAGGCGAGCTGCTCGTCGACAACGCATTGATCTCTGACGTCGGCCGACTTGGCTCGACAGGCGCCGCTGGCACGATCACGGCAAGCGCGGACTCCGTGATTATCGACCACCGCGGCAAGATTACGTCCGACACTCACGGGTCGGGGCGAGGCGGAACAACCCAGGTGACGGCGCGAACCATAACCCTCCAGAGTGACGGGGTAATACGTGCGGTGACGTACGGTTCAGGCAAGGCGGGAAGTGTTGTTGTTCAAGCGACCGGTGAACTCCTCCTCGATCACCACGGTTCGATCTCCACCGCCGCGCGGAAGGGATCAACTGGCCCCGGAGGCGTGGTGAAAGTCATCGCCGACACCCTCGACGTTCAGAACGGAGGATTTATCGCGTCCGAGACCTTTGGGGCTGGAAGGGGAGGGAACATCACTGTCGTGGCGCAAACATCCATAAACCTTGAAAATGGCGGGGCGATCGATGCGCGGGCTTTCGGTTCAGGGAGCTCAGGCAATGTTCTCATAAGCACAGGCGCCCTGGATATCGGGAGTTTCAGCTTTATTTCGACAAGCTCAAAGAACCCAAGATCCAATGGAGACGCCGGATCTATCTCCATCGAAACGGGATTTTTGACTATCCATGATGATAGTTCGATCAATAATGACGTCTACGGCCGAGGTGCGGCTGGGAAGATCTCAATTGACGCCGAGACTGGACTGCTCATCGATGATGGCTTGATTTCCGACATCGTCCGAGTTGGGTCCAAAGGCGTCCCAGGCTCCATCATGATCGATGCGCCCAGCCTGATCGTTGAGGACACCGGCGTTATCGCGTCCGAAACCTATGGCGCCGGCGGCGCCGGGTTGCTGACGATCACCGCGAGCACGGTCATGGTGGACAATGGGTCGATCTCCACGACCGCGGAGCGCGGATCAAGAGGTGACGCGGGCGCCCTCACGATCAGCGCCGGCGCGCTGACCATTCAAAACGGAGGATACATCGCGTCCGACACCTTTGGCCCCGGGACCGCGGGGGTCATCTCAATCAACGCCACTGGCGCGATCCTCGTCGACAACGCCCGCATCAGCACCACCGCGGACCCACGATCGGCAGGCGCCGCGGGCGACATCAATCTCACCGCCGGCGCGCTGAATGTTCGCAACGGCGGGTCTATCGCCTCAGATACCTGGGGGCCCGGGGCGGCGGGAACCTTGTCGATCCATGCGGCGGGCGCGATCCTCGTCGACAACGCCTCGATCTCCACCACCGCCCAGCCTGGATCGGCCGGCGACGCCGGCGACATCTCGGTCAGCGCCGGCAGCCTGATCATTCAGAACGGCGGCGCTATCCAGACCAACTCCGCCAACTCCCACCCAGCCGGCGCCATCGTGATCCAGGCCGCGGACATCGTCGTGGATGGGTCAGGCTCGCAGATTTCCAGCGCTAACAGTGGCGATTCCGGCGGGGCGGCGGGAGCGATCTCCATTCAGACTGACCCCATTACACTTTCAAACGGGGGGGCAATCACGACGAACTCGGCTACCGGCGCGGCCGGAGACATTTCTCTGCTCGTCGACAATCGAGGCCTGATGACCCTTGAGGGCGTGCAGGGCGACGGTGAAGTCACCACCTCATCGGGGACCAATACAGGCGGGCGGATTGATATCTCCGGACCCTCGGCGATCATTCTGAACGGCGGCGTGATCCAGGCCCTCGGACCTTCTTTCGGCGCCTTCGCCACCATCCAGGCTGGCTCGGTGATCGAGTCCACCGACCGGGCCAACACCATAGACGTCGCCGGGACTCTGATCCTGGACAGCAAGATAGTCGACGTCGCCCAGGCGGTCACCCTGAGCGATGTGACCTTCGAGGACGCCTCCAGGGTGCTGCGCGGCCAGTGCCCGGCGCTGCGTTCGCGCGGCGAGACCAGCCAGTTGGGGACGACGCTCCATGGTCCTTACGCGCCGACGTCGATGCGCGGCCCGCCATCACGGCCGGAGGGCTCGCCGCGGCAAGTCGCGAGCCGATGCGGCGACGGCATCGGCTTGCCATAGGGTCGAGCTCGGGCAGGGAACATGCGAAGGGGGTGGTTGGTATCGGCGCTCATCGCCGCCGCCGTGTCTTCGGGATACGGCCACGCCCAGGTTGCCTCCGGCCAGGGACCAGCGCGCGAACGCACCGGCCCGAACGCCCAGCCGCCGCCATTGCCCTCCTTCGCGGTTCCGAAGCGCGAACTCCCGTCCCTCCCGTCGGCGCCGCCGCCGCTCGCCGCCGACCGCGGCGAAACCGTGCTGTTCAGCGAAGTTCGCATAGATCAGGGAGGCGGCCGCTTCATGGCCCGTCCGGCGAGAGCGTGGCGTCCGGCGATCAACGCCGCCGACGTCGTTCGGCTCTACCATCGCCGCCGCGAAAACCTCGACGCCGCCTGGGTGCATCGCCAATTCGCACGCAACCAGCTGGTGGGCGTCGAAACAACCCCCGACCGCGTGGTGGCGCTGGTGCTGCTCATCAACCGCGCCTTTGCCCAGAACGGCTATATCAATACCGGTCTGCTGCTTCCTCGGCAGGGGTGGCCGGCCCGCGGTGGTGTGCTCGATCTGCAGCTCGTGGCCGGGCGCGTGGTTCCGCTCGTCCCGGGCGGCCCCGCCATCGCCGTGACCTGGGCCAAGAAAGGATCGCAGGGTCTCAGCGCCGACTACGTCCGCGCGCGCATGTCCGCCGCGTCGCGGTGGCCCCTCGACGCCGCCGCCGTGGAACAGCAGTTTCGGCTGCTGGCGGACGATCCGGCCATTCGCACGATCAATGCGAGGTTGGCGCCTGGTCCGCGGGCTGGAGAGGCGATTCTGGCGATCATCGTCGATCCCCAACCCCGGTTTGATCTCTATGCGACCCTGGCCAACAGCCGGTCGCCGTCGGTGGGTGGCGATCGGGCGGCCGTCGGCGGATCGATTCGCAACGCCCTGATCGCCGGCGACGTTGTCGGCGGCGAATACGGACTGACGTCCGGACTGGCGGACGGCAGCATCGTCTATTCAGCGCCCGTCTTCGGAACCGGATCCTTCATCGATGCGAGGGCTGCGTTCGACGACGCCGCGGTGGTCGACGAAAACCTCAGGGCGCTCAACATCAGGTCGAGTGAATCCAGCTTCGAAATCGGGCTTTCGGACCGGCTGGTCGACACCCCCCTCACCCCCAACGCCCTTGGCGACGGCTGGCGGCCCGCGCGCTCCCTGACCGTCGGGATCCACCTCGAACACCGCCTTTCCACAAGCACCCTGCTTGGTCAGCCGTTTTCCTTTTCACCCGGCGCGGTGAACGGACGGACGGAGCTGAACGTCCTGCGCGGCGCGCTCGATTGGGTCGAGCGCGGCGAGCGCCAGGTCATCGCCGCGTCGGCGACGGCGAGCCTGGGAGTGAACGGAACGGAGTCCTCGGTTCCCGACTTGCCGACGCCCGACCCGAACTTCACGACCATTCTGGTTCAACTCAACTATGCCCGGAGGCTGGGCGCCGGCGGCCTGGAGTTCAGGGCGCGCGCCGCGGGGCAGTGGGCGAGCGGGCTCCTCTACTCGATGGAGCGATTTTCCGTCGGGGGCCAGGAAAGCGTGCGCGGCTACCGCGAGAACCTTTTGCTCGCCGACTCCGGCGTCCTGGGTTCGGTCGAGCTCAGCTGTCCGGTCGGGGCGGGGCGGGGGTGGTGCGCCGGCCGCTCCGAAGATTGGCGGACGGTGCGAATCTCGGTGTTCGTCGATGGCGCGGCGGTCCACAACGAGGTCGCCCCCCAACCCGATCCGAAATCGATCGCGAGCGTCGGCTTCGCCCTCGCCTGGACTCCCTCGGCCGCCGTATCCACGCGTCTGATCTTCGCGCAGGCGCTAGTGAAGGCGCCCGTTTCAGGCGTGGCCGATCTCCAGGATCGCGGCGTGGCCTTCCAGGTCATCGTTCATCCGTTGGGGTACTTGCTGAGCCGCCCTTCAGTGAGCGGGAACTGAGGTGGCTCGTCAAATGCGGCCGGGTTCCACCCGTCGCCCTAGAACGGCGCCTGGCCGGCTCCCGGCTGCGGCGGCCGGTCCGGATCGGCGGGGACCTGGCCCGCGTCTGGCGCCGGCGGGGCTGGCGAGCCCGGCGCGGCGGTGGGCGCCGGCCCGCCGGAGAGGATGTCGCCGATGGCGTCCGGGGCGGCGGGTGTGGGCGCTGGGGCGCCTGCGCCTGGAATGCCCCGCGCCTGGATCCGCGGCAGGGCGGCGGCCATGAAGGTTCGCCAGATCTCCGCCGGCGCGCCGCCGCCGGTCACCCTGCGCATCGGGGTGTCGTCATCGCGCCCCACCCACACCGCGGCGACGAACCCGCCGGTGTAGCCCACGAACCAGGCGTCCTTGTAGTCGCTGGTCGTGCCGGTCTTGCCCGCCAGGTCAAAGCCGGCGATCCGCGCCCGCCCCCCGGTCCCGGCGACCACCACCTGGCGCATCATCTCGATCATATAGGCCAGCGGCGTCGCCTCGATCACCTGGGCGCGGGCTTCGCCGGGGCCGTGCTCATAGAGCACCTGGCCGGCGGCCGTGCGGATCCGCTCGATGCCGAAGGGGTGGACGCGAAAGCCGCCGTTGGAAAAAGCGTCATAGGCGCTCGCCATCTCCATCGGCGTCACCTCCACCGCCCCCAGGGCCATCGAGGGGTCGGTCTGGATCTTCGAGGTTATGCCCAGCCGATGGGCGGTGTCGGCCACCCTCTGGGTGCCCACCTCGCTGGCCAGGCGCGCCGCGACGGTGTTGATCGACTGCGCCAGGGCCGTCTCCAGGGTGATCGGGCCCAGATAGCGGCCAGTGTAGTTCTTCGGCTCCCAGTCGCCGATCTTGATCGGCTCGTCGACCACCGGGTCGGATGGCGTGCGCCCGGCCTCCATCGCGGTCAGATAGACGAAGGGCTTGAACGCCGAGCCGGCCTGGCGCCGGGCCGCCGTCGCCCGGTCGAACTGGCTGTCGGCGTAGACCGCCCCGCCGACATCGGCCCTGATCCTGCCCTCGCCGTCCATCGCCACCAGAGCCCCCTGGCCGACGCCCTGGCCGGCATGGCGCGCGACCCCGCCGCGCACAGCCTGTTCGGCGGCGGCCTGGATCGGCAGGTCAAGTGTCGTTTCGACCACCAGGTCCTCGGTCGGCTCACCGACCTGGGAGCGGACCTGGGCGTCGAGCCAGTCGACGAAATACTGCGCCCGCTGGTTGGCCAGGGTCGCCGAGACATGCACGGGGTGGGAGAAGGCCTCGTCGCGCTCCGTGTCGCTGATCGCCCCCATCTTGTCCATTTCGTTGAGCACCACCGTGGCCCGTTTGGCCGCGCGGTCGCTGTTGGCGGCCGGGTTGTAGCGCGAGGGCCCCTTCATGGTGGCCGCCAGCAGGGCCGCTTCGCCCAGGGTCAGCCGCGCGGCCGGCTTGTCGAAGTAGCGTTGCGCCGCGGCCTCGATGCCATAGGCGCCGCCGCCGAAATTCACCCGGTTGAGATAGAGGGCGAGGATCTGCTTCTTGGTGAAGTGCATCTCCAGCCAGACCGCGAGAACCAGCTCCTGCGCCTTGCGGCGATAGGTCTGCGCGGGGGTGAGGAAGAGGTTGCGCGCCAGTTGCTGGGTGATCGTCGAGCCGCCGCGAAGCGCGCCGCCCTGGTGGCTGAGGTTGAAGATCTCCGAACGCAGCATGCCCCACGGGTTGAAGCCGAAGTGGTGGTAGAACTGCTTGTCCTCGATCGCCACGAACGCCGCCGGAACATAGGGCGGCAGCTTGTCGAGGTCGGCGGGCGGCGCATACTGGCTGCCGCGCACCGCGATCACCGCGCCGGAGCGGTCCAGGTAGGTCACCGAGGGCTGGCGCTGAACATCGTAGAGCTTGGAGGTGTCCGGCAGCCCGGTCGCGAACACCGCCAGGAACGCCGCCGCGAAGATCGCCGCCCACACCCCCAGCACCAGGGTCCAATAGAAGAGGGCCTGCAGGGGGGTTCGCCGGCCGCGAGGCGACGCGCCGCCGCCGTGAGCGTTCGCCATATGCCGCTCCTTGACCTGACGCGCGCCCGCCAGAGCCTCTTAGCCGAATGCGACAAGGCGCGCGAGATGATTGACACAAGCTTAACCGGATGGGGGCCTACCGGGCCGAACTTCGCGCTGGCATAAGGCGCCGTGTCCGAGGATCTCCAAACCGCCCGGCAGGTCCTTCGCGACGTCTTCGGCCATGCCGAGTTCCGCGGCCTTCAGGCGCCGGTGATCGCGGAAATCCTCGCCGGACGAAACGCGATCGCGGTCCTGCCGACCGGCGGGGGCAAGAGCCTCTGCTATCAGATTCCCGCGCTCCTGCGCCCTGGCGTCGCCCTTGTCGTCTCGCCGCTGATCGCCCTGATGAGCGACCAGGTGGAGGCGCTGCGCCAGCTCGGCGTCGCGGCCGCGCGGATGGATTCGGGCCTTTCTGGCGATGAACGCGACGAGGCGTGGCGGCGGCTCGCGGCGGGTAAGCTCGACCTCATCTACCTCTCGCCCGAGGGTCTCATGCAGGAGGGCGTGCTGAGGCGTTTCGCCGCCGCGCCGCTGGCCCTCATCGCCATCGACGAGGCGCACTGCGTCAGCCAGTGGGGCCACGACTTTCGCCCCGAGTACCGCGCCCTTGGCCGCCTGGCGGAGGTCTTCCCCGGCGTGCCGCGCCTCGCGGTCACCGCCACCGCCGATGCCCGCACCCGCCAGGATCTGGGCGAGGAGCTGCGGTTGGCCGGCGCCGCCGAGTTCGTGGCCAGTTTCGCGCGGCCCGAGCTTGCGCTCAGCGCCGAACGCAAGCGCGGCCGCCCTCACGACCGGGTCGCCGCGCTCGTCAAGGCGCGGCCGGGACGTTCGGGGATCGTCTACACCGGCTCGCGCGAGGGCGCCGAGCGCCTGGCCGAGCGGCTGGCCGGGGAGGGCGTCGCCGCGCGTCCCTATCACGCGGGCCTCGACAAGCAGGTGCGTCGCGAGGCCCTGAGCTGGTTCCTCGCCGAGGATGGGGCGGTGATGGTCGCGACCATCGCTTTTGGGATGGGCATCGACAAGCCTGACGTGCGCTTCGTGATCCACGCCGATCCGCCCTCCGCCATCGAGGCCTATTGGCAGGAGATCGGCCGCGCCGGCCGCGACGGGGCTCTCGCCGAGGGGATCACCCTCTATGGCGCCTCGGACATGGCCTGGGCTCTGGAGCGGATCCGTCGGCGCGAGGCGCCCGAGGCGGTGGCGCAGGTCCAGACGCGCAAGGTCCGCCAGCTCTACGCCATGCTCGAGGGGACCGTCTGCCGCGCGGCCGGGGTGCGCCGCTACTTCGGCGAAGTCGACGCCTTGCCATGCGGCCAGTGCGATCGCTGCCTCGACCCACCGCTGGGCGTCGAGGTCACCCAGGCGGCGCAAAAGGCCCTCTCGGCGGTCCATCGCCTGCGCGGCCGGTTCGGCCGGGGCCGGCTGGTCGATCACCTTCTGGGAAAGACCAGGGGCGTCAGCGAGGCGGAAGCGGAGATGCCGACCTTCGGCATCGGGGACGAATTCAGCGCGGCCGGCTGGCGTGATCTCATCGACCAGCTTCTCTTCGAGGGGCTTCTGGTCGAACAGCCCAACGACGGCCGGCCGCTGATCGCCCTGGCCGATCCGCAGGCGGTCCGCGCCGTCTATCGCGGCGAGCGGCGGCTCACGGTTCTGAAATCGCCAGCGGTTGTCGACCAATCCAAGAGGGCGAACCGGCCGCGCTCGAGGCGGGGCGGAGCGGCGAGCGAGGTCCGCGGCGAGGATATCGCCCTGTTCGAAGCCCTGCGCGCCTGGCGCAAGGCGCAGGCCGCCGCCCAACGCGTCCCGCCCTATGTCATCTTTCACGACCAGACCCTGGCCGATATCGCCAGGGCCAGGCCGGCGACGCGCACAGACCTCGCGGCGGTCGGCGGCGTCGGCCAGGGCAAACTCGACCGCTACGGCGCCGCGGTGCTCGCCCTGGTGGCGGAGGGCTGAGAAGTCGGCCGGACGAGTGACTCGCAGAAATTGGATGGATGAGCTCTAAGCTCGACGCCGGCTTTCGGACGGAGCGCGTTGACGTGAGTTCGCGACGGTTGGTTTTCCGCCGGCGCCGCGAGTCGATCAAAAGCCCAGCCGACACTCCAGTCGCGGGGCGGACCCACTCGCCACGCGCCCCGGGCTTGATTTCGCGGGTGAGGGCTGCCCTGGCCGGCACCGTGTGGGTTGCACCGGGGGTGGACCTCACGGAGCCAACCGGGGAACTGTGGCGCGCCGAGGAATCGTGAGCGGGTCCATTCTGCTGGACACTTGCGCCGCCATCTGGATTTCCCAGGGCGATCCGATTGACGACGAGGCCGGCGTCATCATCGCGGACCTCGATCGCGCAGGAGGAGTTATCGCGGTCTCGCCGATCACCGCATGGGAAGTCGGAACCCTGGTTTCGAGAGGGCGGCTTGCGTTGTCTCGAGAGCCCACAGCATGGTTCCAGGCCCTCATCGAAGCGGGGGTGGAGTTGGCTTCCATGGCTCCCCCCATTCTGATTGCTTCGTCCTTCCTGCCCGGGGTCGCTCCTCGCGATCCCGCCGATCGGATATTGGCGGCGACCGCGCGCATCATGAACTATCGGCTGATCACCCGTGACAAGGGGCTGCTGGACTACGCCGCGGCGGGCCATCTCGACGCCCTTGCCTGCTGACGCGAATTCAACCGTCGCAGGCCGGCGATTGGCTAGACGTCGACCTCCGCGTCCAGGGCGTTTTCCTGGATGAATTCGCGGCGCGGCTCGACGAGGTCGCCCATCAGGCGGGTGAACATGTCGTCGGCGTCGTCGGCGTGCTCGACACGCACCTGCAGCAGGGTGCGGGCGTTGTGATCGAGGGTCGTCTCCCACAGCTGGTCGGGATTCATCTCCCCCAGGCCCTTGTATCTCTGGATCGCCAGGCCCCGCCGGCCGGCGTCGAACACCGCCGCGGTGAGGTCCAGGGGCCCGCGCACCGCCTGGCTGCGGTCCTTGCGTCGGAAGACCGCCGGCGTCGCGAAGGTCGCGGCGAGCGCTCGCGCCCGTTCGGCGAGGCGGCGGGCGTCCGCCGAATGCAGCATCGCCTCGTCGAGCATCACGCGCTCCGAAACGCCGCGTTTCGAACGCAGGAAAAGGTAGCCGCCCGCCTCCGCCGCCGCACCCGACCAGGCGCCGTCCCCCTCCTCGACGTAGAGGTCCAGGCGGGCGGCGGCCTTCGCAAGGCGCGTCGGGTCCGTGAACAGGCCCGCGAGCGCCGCCTGTTCGATAGCGAACGCCGGCGCGCGGGCGGCCAGCCTCACTATATTCGCCTTGGCCTGGCGCGCCATCTGGACCAGGGCTGCCAGGTCTCGCCCCGCCATCCGCTCGCCGTCGCCAAGGTCGAGTTCCGCGCCGTCGACACCCTCGGCAACCAGGAAAGACTCCAGCTCAGCGTCGTCCTTCAGATAGCGCGAGGACTTCCCTTTCGATGCTTTGTAGAGGGGCGGCTGGGCGATGTAGAGATAACCGCGCTCGATGACCTGCGGCATCTGCCGATAGAAGAACGTCAGCAGGAGCGTGCGGATGTGGGCGCCGTCGACATCGGCGTCGGTCATCACCACGATCCGGTGATAGCGGATCTTCTCGATGTCGAAGTCGTCGCGGCCGATGCCGGCGCCCAGAGCGGTGATCAGGGTTCCGATCTGCTCCGATCCCAGCATCTTGTCGAATCTTGCGCGCTCGACATTGAGGATCTTGCCGCGCAAGGGCAGAACCGCCTGGTTTTCTCGGTTGCGCGCCTGTTTGGCCGAGCCGCCGGCAGAATCGCCCTCGACGAGGAAAATCTCCGACTTGGCCGGATCGCGTTCCTGGCAGTCGGCGAGCTTGCCCGGCAGGGAGGAGATATCGAGGGCCGACTTGCGTCTGGTGAGCTCGCGCGCCTTGCGTGCCGCTTCGCGGGCCGCGGCGGCCTCGGCGATCTTCTGGACGATCAGGCGCGCCTCGGAGGGGTGCTCCTCGAACCATTCGGCGATCCCGTCTCCGACCAGGCCTTCGACCGCCGGGCGAACCTCCGATGAGACCAGCTTGTCCTTGGTCTGAGAGGAGAACTTCGGATCGGGGACCTTGACCGACAGCACGCAGGTGAGCCCCTCCCGGGCATCCTCGCCGGTGAGCTGCACCTTTTCGCGCTTCGCCGCGCCCGAGGTCTCGGCATAGCTCGTCACCACTCGGGTCAGCGCGGCGCGAAACGCCGAGAGATGGGTCCCGCCGTCCCTTTGCGGAATGGTGTTGGTGAAGCACAGCATCGTCTCGTGGTAGCCGTCGTTCCACCACAAGGAGAGGTCGATCTCCACCTTGTCGCGCCGGCCGCGAATCACGATCGGCGTCTTCAGCAGCGGTGTCTTGGCCTTGTCGAGATGGCGCACAAACGCCTCGACGCCGCCCTCGTAGTGCAGGATCTCCTCGAAAGGTTCAGGGCCGCGCAGGTCGCGGAAATAGATCACCACCCCTGATTTGAGGAAGGCGAGTTCGCGGAGCCGGTGCTCCAGGGTCTTACGATCGAAATCGATGTGGGCGAAGGTGCTGGTGGACGGCAGGAAGGTGACTTCGGTGCCGGTCAGGGCCTCGCCGTTCTCGCGCAGGGGCGCGGGCCCCGTGACCGCCAACGGCCGTACGGTATCGCCGCCCTCGAACCTGATCTCGTGCCGCTTGCCGGCGCGGAAGATCGTCAGCTGCAGCCAATCGGAAAGCGCGTTCACCACCGAAACGCCGACGCCGTGCAGTCCGCCGGACACCTTGTACGAGTTCTGATCGAACTTTCCGCCGGCGTGCAGCTGGGTCATGATCACCTCGGCCGCCGAAACCCCCTCGCCTTCATGAATGTCGGTGGGCACCCCGCGGCCGTCGTCGGTGACGGTGCACGAACCGTCGGCGTTCAGTATCACCTCGACCTTGCTGGCGTACCCCGCCAGGGCCTCGTCGATGGCGTTGTCCACCACTTCGGTGACCATGTGGTGCAGCCCCGAGCCGTCATCGGTGTCGCCGATGTACATCCCAGGGCGTTTGCGAACCGCATCGAGGCCCTTGAGGACCTTGATCGATTCCGCGCCGTATTCGGCGGGCGTCCCAGCCGGATCGTCGGGCGGCGTTTCGTCGGTCATTGTTGAACTTCCATGACAGTCAATTCAGAGGCGGCTACATGGACGCCGACCCATCGACCCCTCAAGGATTGGAAGAGGGTTTCGTCGGTGCCGGTAAGCAATGCCTGGAGCGAGAGCGCCTCGATCTCGTCGAAGAGGGCGGCGCGCCGGAGGGAGTCCAGATGCGCCGCCACTTCATCCAGAAGTAATATAGGATTCGGTAGCGACTTTGCACGAGAAAGTCGCGCCGCCTGCGCCAGGATCAGGTTGAGAATCAATGCTTTCTGTTCGCCGGTCGAGCACTCGGCGGCCGGCCTTCGTTTCTGCCGATGGACGACCAGCAGATCGCCGCGATGCGGGCCCTCGAGGGTCCGCCCGGCGGCGGCGTCGTGCGCGCGGCCATGAGCCAGGGTGGCGACAAGATGCTCTTCGATCTCCTCGACCGCCTCGCCGGCGACGCTGAGGCGCTCCGATCGGCCGGTGAGCGTGAGGTCGGCCTTCGGAAACGGTCCTTCCCCGCGACCGTCGATCTCGGCTTGGAGCGCCGCGAGCGTCCGGGAGCGCGCCGCGGCGATCAGCGCTCCGGATTTCGCCATGCGCGACTCCAGCGCCGAAAGCCAGCCGGGGTCGGCGCCGCCCTCGGTCAGAAGGCGGATCCGCTCTCGAAGGGCCCGGTCGTAAATCGCGACCGACTTGGCGTGACTCGGCTCGCCAGAGAACACCAGGCGGTCGAAGAAACGTCGACGATCCCCTGCCGCGTCAAGGAACACCCGGTCCTGAGCGGGACTGAGCCAGATCGGCCTGATCCATTCGACCATGGCGGCCGGCGACGCCGTCTCGCCGTCGACACGCACCACCCGACGGCCGGCCTGTGCGCCCTCGGAGCCTGAACCTATGGTGATCTCGCGGTCTGCGACAGCAACGCGCGCCGAAATCGCCCACGGGCGCGTCGCGCCGTCAGATTCGGTTCGGCGCGCCAGTTCCGCGAAGCTGGCCCCGCGCAACCCCTTCCCTGGGGAGAGCAGACTCGCGGCTTCCAGGAGGTTCGTCTTGCCCGCGCCGTTGGGACCGAAAATGAACGCCGAACGCCCGTCGAGGGGAAGATCCGCGCGCGAATAGCAACGGAAGTCGTGCACAGACAAGAGATTGAGGGTCGACCGCACGCACGATCAAGCCCGAAGAGGCATGAGGACATACTGTACGCGCGCGTCGGTGGGATCGAGCACCAGCACCGCGTCGAGCATGGTCGCCGAAGCGGCGCGGTCAGTGAACCGGAATTCCGCGATCTCGCCCCCGATCTGATCGGTGACGTCCAGCAGATAGCGGGCGTTGAAGCCGATTTCGAAGGGATCGCCCTCGTAGTCGACCTCGAGTTCCTCCACCGCCTGGCCGGTCTCCATGTTGCGCACCGTGAGGACCACGCGGCCGCCCTCGACCGCCAGTTTCACCGAGCGGCTCTTCTCCGAGGAGATGGTCGCAACTCGATCGACGGCGGCCGCGAAAAGCGCATTGTCGGCGGTGAGCACCCGGTGATTGTCACGCGGGATCACGCGCGTGTAGTCCGGGAAGGACCCGTCGATGACTTTGGACGTCAAGGCGGCGCGTCCGAACTCGAAGCGCACCTTCTGCGGGCTGAGCAGGAGGTCGACGGTTTCACCGGCGTCTTCCAGCAGCCGGCGGGCCTCCTGAATGGTCTTTCGCGGCACAATCACGCCCGGGGCGGCCGCGGCTCCTTCGGGGGCGGGCATGTCGGCCAGCGCCAGCCGCCGGCCGTCGGTGGCGACCGCCCGCAGGATCGGCAGGCCGTCCTCGACGACCGTGTGCAGGTAAATTCCGGTGAGGTAGTAACGAGTCTCTTCGGTGGAGATCGCGAAGCGGGTCCTGTCGATGAGTCGGATCAGGTCCGCTGTATCGGCGGTGATCCGGGCGGTGAGGCCCTCGGTGGACATCACCGGAAAATCGCCCGCAGGCAGAACAGGCAGATAGAACCGCGACCGGCCCGCCTGGACCTGCAGCCGAGGGTCGTCGCCGCCGAGGCTCAATGCGACCTCGGCGCCCTCGGGAAATTTCCGGACGATCTCGTAGAGCGTATGGGCCGGCGCCGTGATCTGGCCCGGTGTTTCGACATCGGCGCTGGCCTCGTCCACCATCTCCATGTCCAGATCGGTGGCTGAAAAGCTGAGGCTGCCCGCTCGCGCCGAGAGAAGGACGTTCGACAGGATTGGAATCGTGTTGCGCCGTTCGACGACGCTCTGGACGTGTCCGAGCGCCTTCAGCAGTTCAGCCCGCTCGATCGTAAGCTTCATCTTTGCGTCCAATTTCCGACGCGCCGCGGATCGATGCCCCCGAGCGCGGCGAGTGAATAAGGGACCTGGGACACTAGCGGAAATGACGAGGCGAGGAAAAGAAGTTAGAGCCCCGATTCACGCGAGAGTTTCCGCGCCGTCTTCGTCGGCCGGCTCAGCTTCACCCGGTCCATTTTCGGCCACGGGCTCGGCGGCCCATGAACCTGCGGAGCCCTTGGCGGCGACCACCACCATCACCGGCCGCACGATGCGGCCGAACAGTTCGAAGCCGGCCTGGAGCACCTGGACCACCGCCCCCGCGGGTAGGGTGTCGGAGGGCTGCTCCATCACAGCCTGGTGCTGATGCGGATCAAATCTGGCGCCCGGCGCCGGCTCCAGTTTCCTGAGGCCGTTGCGCTCGAAGGCTGAGAGCAGCTCTCTCTGGGTCATCTCGAGACCCACGGCGAGGTTGCGCGCCAGGGGATCTGCGGTGTCCTTCGGCGCGTGCTCCAGCGCCCGGGCCAGGTTGTCGGCCACCCCGAGGAGATCCTTGGCGAATTTCTGAATGGCGTAGGCGCGGGCGTCGTTGACCTCGCGTTCGGCGCGGCGACGGGTGTTTTCCGCCTCCGCGGCGTAGCGCAGAGCCTGATCCTTCAGGGTCGCGGTCTGGGTCTTCAGCGCGTCCAGCGGGTCGACGACTTCCTCGGCATCGCCCGGAGGCGCCTCGAGATCGCCATTGGGTGTGTCTTCCGTCATTCCTCGATCCTGATCATCCGTCTATGATCCGCCCCAGAGCGCGCGCCGTGTAGTCGACCAGCGGAATGACGCGAGCGTAGTTGAGGCGTGCGGGGCCGATGACCCCGATGGCTCCCAGCACCTTCTGCCCGCCAGACATATAGGGCGCCGCGATCACCGCTGAACCCGACAGTGAAAACAGGCGCGTCTCGGCGCCGATGAAGATCCGAACACCCTCGGCTTGTCGCACATCGTCCAGCAAATCGATCAACTGCTCCTTCTGTTCCAGATCGCCGAACAGCATCCGCACCCGCTCCAGGTCGGCGGCCGCGTTCGGGTCGCCGAGCAGATTGGCCTGCCCGCGCACGATCAGGGCCCGCTGGACGCCTTCGCCGCCCCAGGCGGCCATGCCGTCCTCGATCAATCGCGCCGCGACGGTGTCGAGCTCGCGCCTCGCGCGGTCGAGCTCCGCGGCCATCTCCGTGCCGGTCTCCAACAGGGTCTTGCCGCGCAATCTGGTATTGAGGAAGTTCGAGGCCTCAAGCAGCGCCGAGGGCGTCACACCGGGGGTGCGTCGCATCAGCCGATTCTCGACGATGCCGTCTTCGAAGACCATGATCGCCAGGGTTTTCTCGGGGCCCAAGGCGACGAATTCGACGTGCTTCACCCCGGCGTCCCGCACCGGCGTCACGACCACCCCCGCTCCCCCCGCCAAGCCCGAGAGGACAGCACTCGCCTCGGCGAGTGCGTCGTCGAAGGATCGGCCACGCGCCGACAGCCGCGCCTCGATGCTCCGCCGATCGTCTTCGGCGATGTCGCCTATCTCCAGGAGGCCATCCACGAACAAGCGAAGACCGGCGTGGGTCGGCATCCGCCCCGCGCTGGCGTGGGGAGCGCCGAGGAGACCGAGCTCGGTCAAGTCCTGCATGGTATTGCGGACGGAGGCGGGAGAAAGGTGCACACCACCTCTCGAGATGGTCCGCGAGCCTACCGGGTCGCCGGTTTCGAGATAGGTCTCGACGATCCGCCGCAGGATGTCTCGAGCGCGTGCGTCCAGCTCCGCGAGGCTCGCGCCCTGAGCGACGATCGCGCCGAGGAGGGGATTGGTCATGTAGACGGTCCGTTTCGTTTTAGGATAAGCGACGCCGTCTTCGGCGCAAGAAGACGTTGGCAAGGGATCGGACCCCAGATGCGTCCTTCTCAGCGAGCCGCGGGAGCGATGCGGCCGGTGCGGCTCGAAACCGGCGTAAACCGCTACGCGGAGGGGTCGTGTCTCGTATCCTTCGGCCATACCCGGGTCCTGGTCACGGCGAGCCTCGAGGAGGGCGTCCCGTCGTTTCTTCGCGGCCGTGGGCGTGGATGGGTGACCGCCGAATACGGAATGCTTCCCCGAGCCACCCATACCCGGGGACGGCGCGAGGCGGCCCAGGGCAAGCAGTCGGGACGCACCCAGGAAATCCAGCGGCTCATTGGCAGATCCATGCGAGCCGTGGTCGACCTCGCAGCTCTGGGCGAACGACAGATCACCCTCGATTGCGACGTCATTCAGGCCGATGGCGGAACCCGCACCGCCGCGGTCACCGGGGGCTGGGTCGCTCTGAAGGTCGCGATGCAACGCCTCCTCAGCGAAGGCGTGATCGCAATCGACCCGATCCTCGACCATGTGGCGGCGGTGTCGTGCGGGTTGGTGGACGGAACGGCGGTCCTGGACCTGGATTACGACGAAGACAGCACCGCCGAGGCGGATGCGAATTTCGTACTGACCGGATCGGGAGAAATCGTCGAGATCCAGGCCACGGGCGAGAAGCGTGGTTTTTCACGCGATGAATTCGAGGCTCTCTTCAGCCTCGCCCGCGAAGGAGTCGCGATCCTGATCGGGATTCAGGCGGAGGCGGTATCGGGTTCGTGAGGGCTTAGCCCTCCGCCTCCTCCGGCTCCTCGGGATCGCCAAGGGGACCAGGTTCGTAGGCGACCAGATCGCCGGGTTGGCAGCCGAGTTCGCGGCACAGGGCGCTCAGGGTCGAAAAGCGGATGGCGCGGGCCTTGCCCGTTTTCAAGATGGACAGGTTCGCAATCGTCACGCCGACCCGGTCGGCGAGCTCGGTCAGCGACATTCGGCGCTCGAGCAGCAGACGATCGAGGCGGACCCGGACCGGCATCGGCTAAATCGTCAGCTCCGCTTCGCCGCGCAGGCGGGCGCCTTCCTTGAACACCTCGGCAAGGACGACGATGACCAGAACCGCGAACCAGGTCGTCAGGTTGATCCCACCGCCCAGATGGATCCTGGAGTGGGGGATGAGGTGGGCTATGAGGTGGGAGACGGCCGAAGCGGCGTAACGGCCAAGCTCCAGCAGGGCCAGCGTCAAACCGATGATCCGCAGGCGTCGGACGTTGTCAGGATGGAACGGATCGCCGGCGATGAGGGTCCTAAAAATTCGCCTCAGTCGGCCGACAATGACTATGGCGCCGGCGATGTAGAGGTCCCCCACCAACAGCCCGGCGGCGAAGAACGGACCAATCCACGGCCCGGCGATCCGCAGGCTGTCGATGTTGAGGCGGCCGCTCAGCAGTTCCGGCCTGAAACTCAACAGCAACACCGCGACGATGGCGATCGCCACGGCGCCGAGGGAGATCCAGAGCACGAAGTGGAAGACGTCGAGGATGACTTTCAGGAAGCTCGAAACCGAGCCGGGCCCCAGTGCGCGCATCTTAAATGCCCGCCTGGGAGGCCGCGGGCAGACCGATGCCGACCAAACGCCGCCGTCCCATCGAAGGTGGTCCTTCAGGTGAGGGCGGCGGCGCGGGGTCTGCTCGGCGGGCGCACGTTCTAAAGCGCATCCTTGAAGCTTAGAGCGATTGAGCCACAAGGCCAAAGGCCACGAGCGGCACGCCGACCAGGGCCATGGCGTTCATGAGGCTCAGGGCGAAGCGGTCGACAATCTTGATAATCATTGCGGTGTTCATCTCGAAGTTCCTCGACTTTTGCGTTGCGACGGGGAAGGTCCCTCGTTGGCCTCGGCTTGCCGAGATCACCTCGTTCCTTCCCGACAATCGATATGACCGCATCGTTTTTCGATCAACTTAAATATCGTTTATCAATATTACGGTTTCGCAATGCGACTAGAGTTCGCGTGCTTGCCAAAAGGCGCTAAGGACCAGGCGCCATGAGCCTTCGCCTGGAACCCGGAACTCGATTGGTCGCGGCGACCCACAATCTGGGCAAGGCGCGCGAACTGGTCGCCCTCTTCGCGAGCCGGTTCGAGATCGTGGAGGCTTCCGCCCTCGGGCTGGCCGAGCCCGACGAGCCCGAGACCACCTTTTCAGGCAATGCGCTCTTCAAGGCGCGAACTGCGGCGGATCGATCGGGGCTGGTCGCGGTGGCTGATGATTCTGGGCTGTGCGTCGCCGCTCTCGAGGGCGCGCCCGGTGTGCATTCAGCGCGCTGGGCGGGCCCAGATCGCGACTTCCTCCACGCCATGAACCTTGTTGAGCGGCGAATGGCCGAACGCGATGGCGACGACTCCTCGGCCGCCTTCGTTTGCGCCCTGGCGGTGGCGTGGCCCAAGGGACCGGTGGTGGTCGTAGAAGGATGCGTCGAGGGCCAGCTCACCTTTCCGCCCCGGGGCGCGCACGGCTTCGGCTATGATCCGATCTTCGTTCCCCTCGGCGGAGCCATGACTTTTGGGGAGATGGACCCGGTCGCCAAGGAGGCGATGAGTCACCGCGCGCGCGCCTTCGCCCAGTTGCGCATGGCTCTCTTTTGAACCCAGCGCCGCCAATCGGCGTCTACGTTCACTGGCCCTACTGCGCGCGAATCTGCCCCTATTGCGACTTCAATGTCCGGCGCGACCGCGACAGCGGCCAGACAAAGACCGATCTTGCGAACGCAATCCTTGCCGATATTCGTTCCCAGGCGGAACTCGCGGGCGCGAGGACATTGGTCTCCATCTACTTCGGCGGTGGGACGCCATCTCTTATGGATCCCGCCGTGGTCGCCCGGGTCATTGCGCAGATCACAGCGATGTGGCGGCCAAGCCTGGACCTGGAAATTACCCTGGAGGCCAATCCCACCGACGTCGAGGCCGGAAGATTCCAGGCGTTTGCGCAGGCCGGCGTCAACCGCGTGTCTTTGGGAGTGCAGTCCTTGCGCGATAGAACGCTTGATCTGCTCGGCCGCAATCACGACGCGGCGGCGGCGAGGCGGGCTGTGGAAGCGGCTGGCGCGGTCTTCGCACGGCTTTCGGTCGATCTGATCTATGCCGTTCCGGGTCAGACCATGGGCGACTGGGCTTGCGAGTTGCGGGAGGTGGTGGCGCTCGGTTCCGAACATATTTCCCCGTACCAACTCACCATCGAACCGGCCACCGCCTTTGCCGCAGCGGTGCGTCGAGGCGCCTTGAGGCCGCCCGGCCCCGAGCCGGCCGCCGACCTTTTCGAGACCACCCAGACCGTGCTGACTGACGCGGGCTTCGAGGCCTACGAAATCTCGAATCACGCCCGGACAAGCGCTGCTCGGTCGCGGCACAACCTCCTTTACTGGCGAGGCGAGGACTATCTGGGCGTCGGTCCAGGCGCCCACGGCCGCCTGACGATCGGCGCGGCCCGTTGGGAGTTCTCCGCGGCGAAGGGCGTTTCAGACTACATTGCTCGCTCGGCGAGCGGCGGCCACGGCGTTCGCCGCAGATTGGACCCGCATGAACGTGCGCTGGAACGGCTTCTGATGGGACTGCGCACCAGCGAAGGGGTCGCGCTGGCGGATTTGACGCCGCTGATCATCAAGCCCTCGAAACTCGACGCGCTAGCCGACGCGGGGTTGGTCGATCTCGATGACGAGCGGATCGTGGCGCGCGCCGCCGGCCGGCTGGTCCTGGACCGCATCGCCCTTCATCTAGTCGATGGCGCTTGAAGGACCGACCGCCTAGGCTCGCCGACCATGCCGGGCGCGCCGCAACGACCGTTCAATTTTCGTCCTCCCCCGCACCGTTCGGAGCGCTCGGCGGGCGGTGGTTTGGCTCCGGGCCTCTATGTCGTAGCAACCCCGATCGGCAATCTGCGCGACATCACTCTGCGGGCGCTCGACGTGCTCGCCCAGGTCGACCTCGTGCTTGCCGAGGATACGCGCGTCAGCGGCAAGCTCCTCAAGGCGCACGGTCTGACGTGCCGATTGGAGCGCTATGACGAGCACGGCGCCGCTCGCGTCAGGCCCAGGATTCTCACCGCCCTTGCCGATGGAGCAAGGATCGCTCTGATCTCCGACGCGGGGACGCCGCTGATCTCCGATCCCGGCTACCGTTTGGTGACCGAGGCCGTCGCGCAGGGATCGGCGGTCTATCCCACGCCAGGCGCTTCGGCGGTTCTTGCGGCTCTGACCGTGGCCGCATTGCCTACCGATCGCTTCATGTTCGTAGGATTTCCGCCGCCAAAATGCGCTGCGAGACGCGCCTTTTTCGCCGAGATCGCCCCAACCCGAGCGACTCTGGTGATGTTCGAGGGAGGCTCGCGCCTTTCCGCCAGCCTCGCTGACATGGCAGTGGCGTTTGGACCTCGACGGGCCGCGGTGATGCGCGAACTCACCAAATTGCACGAGACCGTGGTGCGGGGGACGCTCGACGTACTCGCCTGCGATCCGCGCTTCGCCGCGCCCAAGGGAGAGATGGTTGTCGTCGTCGCCCCCGGGACGCCGACGCCCGCCTCGGCCCGCGAAATCGACCTGGCGCTGGCCGATGCGCTCGAGGAGGTCTCGCCCGCCGAGGCGGCGGCGGTGGTGGCCAGGCGACTCGGCCTTCGCCGCCGCGACGCCTACGCCCGAGTCCTCGCCCTCAAAGGCCGATGACCGCGCCGACGCCGCGCAGGAAGAGGGGTTTGGCGGCCAGGCGCTCGGGACGCCGAGGGGAGGTGTTCTGCGCCCTGTGGCTGATGGCCAAGGGGTACCGTCTGATTGGTCTGCGGCTACGCACGGCCTACGGCGAGATCGACCTGCTCGTGAGAAAGGGCGGGGTGTTGGTGGTGGTCGAGGTGAAGCGGCGGAAAAGTCTCGAGAGCGCCCTGGACGCGGTGACGCCAAGACAGCGCGAGCGTCTGCGCCGCGCTGCCCAGGCCGTGGCCGCTCGGGGTGGGTCGCCAGCGTCCATCTCAGTGCGTCTAGACCTGATGGCGCTCGCCCCGGGGCGCTTGCCGCGTCATATTCCCGACGCCTGGCGGGAAAACTGACCGATGCGGGCGGACAAAGCATGATGACCCGGACCGAAGCCGAGGCGTTCCTGACCCAGGCCGGCCAGAGCCCTGACCAGGACTTCCCCCTTTTCGAGGCGGCGATCGCCTGCGCTCTCCACGAAGACCCTTCGCGCGATCCGGCGCCGACCCGGGCGCTCGCGGACGAAGGCGCTGAGCGGCTTCAGCGCAGGCTCCTGAGCGAATCTCCCGAACAGGCGCTTTCCGAAACGATGTCAGGGGACCTGCGACTGAGCGGAGATCTCATCACCTACGACCATCCGGACAACGCCGATGTTGTGGCGGTGAGCGAGCGGCGTCGGGGCATACCGGTCGCTCTGGGAGTGTTCTACCTCGATGCGGCGAGGCGCTGCGGCTTGAGACTTTCCGGGGTGGATTTTCCCGGCCACTTCCTCCTGCGCATCGAGACCGAAGAGGGGCCGATGGCGATGGACCCGTTCAGCGAGGGTCGAGTGATCATGCCCTCCGAGCTGACCCGTCGGGCGCTACACACCGGTCTCACACCGGACGTCGCCGACCGGTTGGACGTGCTGATGGCGCCAGCGAAGGACCGCGCGGTGCTGATCCGACTTCAGAACAACATCTTCGCCAGGGCGGTGACCGCCCGGGATTATCCCAGAGCCGAGAGGTCCGCCCTGCGAAGAGCAGTGCTGGATCCGACAGATCACCGTCCATGGATCGACGTCGCCGCCGCCAGGGAGGGTCAGGGCGCCTTGGCCGGAGCGCTCGAGGCCCTGGGGCGAGCGCAGATTCTCGATGGCGGCGCCACGATTGCGGCCAGGGCCTTTCGCGAACGCGTCCGTTTGCGACTCAACTGAAAACGGACTTTCCTAGGAAGGCGCATGCCGCTTCAGGTCGCAATTCAGATGGATCCCATCGAGCGGATCAACATCGACACCGACACCACCTTCCTCATCATGATGGAGGCGCAGACGCGAGGCCACGGGCTGTGGGTCTACGGGGCCGAACGCATGGCGCTGGAAGACGGTCGACTGACGGCGCGCGGCAGGCCCCTCAATCTGCGCGCGGTCAAAGGCGACCATCACCGGGTTGGCGAGACCCAGATACGCGACCTCTCGGAGATGGACGTCGTCCTGATGCGGCAGGATCCGCCATTCGACATGGCCTATATCACCGCGACCCACTTCCTGGAGACGATTCATCCGGCGACCCTGGTGGTGAACAATCCCGCCGAGGTGAGGAACGCTCCGGAGAAGCTCTTCGTTACGGGCTTCGCCGGTCTTCAGCCGCCGACCTTGATAGCCAGCGACATCGAGGCGATCCGCGACTTTCGCGCCCGCCACCGCGACATCGTGCTCAAACCGCTATATGGCGGCGGCGGGGCGGGAATCGTGCGCCTTGGCGCCGACGATCCGAACCTCGACGCGATCCTCGAACTTCACGCATTGATCGGCCGCGAACCTTTGGTCGCGCAGAAGTTCATTCCCGCGGTCTCGGCGGGCGACAAGCGCATCCTGCTCATCGATGGCGCGCCCGTGGGGGCGATAAATCGCGTCCCAGCCAAGGGTCAGGTCCGCTCGAATCTTGCCAAAGGCGGGCGGGCGGAGGCCGTCGCGTTGACGGCGCGTGATCTCGAGATCTGCGAGACGATCGGCCTCGAGCTCAAGGTGCGCGGCCTGCTGTTCGTCGGTATCGATGTGATCGGCGACTATCTGACTGAGATCAACGTCACCTCGCCCACCGGCGCCCAGCAACTCAAACGGTTCGGCGGACCCGACGTGGCGGTGAGGCTTTGGGACCGCATCGAGGAGCTCCGAGGAGTGATCTGATCGAACGGCCAGGGTACAATGTTCTCTTTTTGTTCTTGCCGCGGAATCGAGTCTATGGTCGGATGAGGCCGAGAGCCTAGGAGGTTGGCCGTGGCCGCAAGGGTGGTGTCGGTTTGTTTCGAGGGCGTCGAGGCCCGGCGAGTGGATGTCGAAGTCCAAGCCGTCGGTGGCCTGTCGGCGTTCGTCGTGGTCGGCCTGGCGGACAAGGCGGTTGGGGAGGCCAGGGAGAGGGTTCGCGCCGCCTTCGCGGGTCTGGGGCTCGCGCTTCCGCCACGGCGCCTCGTGGCCAATTTGGCGCCCGCCGACCTCCCGAAGGAAGGCAATCACTATGACCTTCCGATCGCGCTCGCCCTGATGGCGTCCATGGGGATCATACCCCAGGATGCCTTGGACGGCTGGGCGGCCATAGGGGAACTCAGCCTGACGGGCGAGATCGCGCCGGTCGCCGGGGCCCTGCCGGCGGCCATGGCGGCTGGCGCGCTGGGGCTCGGTCTGATCTGCCCGGAGGCGTGCGGCCCGGAAGCCGCCTGGGCCGGAGGGACCGCGGTCCTCGCTCCGCGATCGCTGATTGCCCTGGTGAATCACTTTCGCGGCGTCCAGATCCTGAGCCAGCCGAAGCCCGGCCCGATGATCGGCGGCGGGGCCGGCCCCGATCTGAAGGACGTCAAAGGCCAGGAGAATGCCAAGCGCGCCCTGGAGATCGCCGCCGCCGGGGGGCACAATCTGCTGTACATAGGCCCACCCGGGTCTGGCAAATCGATGCTGGCGCAGAGGCTGCCCGGCCTCTTGCCGCCGCTCTCGGCGTCCGAATTGCTTGAGACCTCGATGGTTCATTCCATCGCCGGTCTCATCGCGCGCGGCACGCTCACCCGCGACCGGCCGTTCCGATCGCCCCACCATTCGGCCAGCATGGCCGCGCTCACCGGCGGGGGCATCAAGGTGAAGCCCGGAGAGGTCTCGCTCGCTCACAATGGCGTGCTCTTTCTCGATGAACTCCCGGAGTTCAGCGCCCAGGCCCTCGACAGCCTGCGTCAGCCGCTCGAATCTGGCGAAGTCACCGTGGCGCGCGCCAACGCCCACATCCGCTACCCTGCCAGGGTGCAGCTCGTTGCCGCGATGAACCCCTGTCGTTGCGGATCAGGCGGCCTGGGGCGAGGGGCGTGCAGCCGGGCGCCGCGCTGCCAACAATCCTATCAGGGCCGGGTGTCCGGCCCCCTCATGGACCGGATCGATCTCGTGGTGGAGGTTCCCGCGGTACCGGCCGCCGACCTCTCCTTGCCGCCGCCGGCCGAGGGCACGGCGGAGGTGGCGGCGCGGGTAGCCGCCGCGCGCGAGGTGCAGAGAGCCCGGGCCTCCGGCGGCGGAGGGGCCGAACTGAACCACAGAGCCGAGGGCGCGTGGCTGGAGACCATCACCGCCCTGGACGCCCCGGCCCGATCTCTGCTCGCCAAGGCCTCCGAAGCCGGCGGCCTCACCGCACGCGGCTGGACCCGCACACTTCGTCTTTCTCGCACCATCGCCGACCTCGAGGGCGCCGCCGCCGTTCGCCGGGTTCACGTCGCCGAAGCGCTCATCTATCGGCGGATCGGGCCAGCCATCGAGGGGATGCGCGAGCCACATGCGAGCGTCTATGCGTTGTGAGCCCTCTACCGCCGACCTCACGAGGTCACGCACCCGCCCGAGGCGCGGGGGTCGCAGCGCGGCGTCGCCTTCACGCTTGACCCGCGTGCGGGCAGCGCAATCGGAGCGGCGATCGGTTCGACGGGCAAGAGGCCGGAACGCGCCGCTGTTCATTCGACGACAAAGGCGGGAGGCTTGACCCCTCGTTAAACGGCGTGGGCATAGAAGCGCGGCTCATGAGCGAGCATGAACCCATTCCGGGCGCCGGCATCCCGCCAGAGCACCTGGCGGCCCTCAGTCACGAACTGCGCACCCCGCTCAGCGGCGTCTTGGGGATGGCGCGGCTCTTGGCGACAACGCCCCTGACGGCCGAGCAGCTCGCCTACGTCCGGGCTCTCGAGGAGAGCGGCGAACATCTGCTGGGACTGGTCAATGACGTGCTCGACTATGCACGGCTGGGCGCCGCTCACCTCGCCCTCCAGTCCACCGAGGTGGACCTGGAGGAACTCCTTCGGTCCGTCTGCGAACTGATGAGTCCCAAAGCCCACGAAAAGGGCATCGAGATTGGCTGGGCGGCCCAGCCGCGCCTGCCGCGCATCCTGGCGGACGAAGGTCGCCTGAGGCAGATTCTGCTCAACTTCGCCGGCAATGCAGTGAAATTCGTCACCTCCGGCGGCGTCCTGATCCTGGCCGAGGTTCGGCCCGCGAACGGGATTCGGCTGAGTGTCGTCGATACCGGTCCCGGCGTACCGCGCGAAGCAAGGGAGAGCGTCTTCGAACCCTTTCGGCGCCTGGACCACGTGGCGGGTGTGGACGCCGGAGGGGCCGGGTTGGGCTTGGCGATCGTCCGGCGGATCGCCGAAGCGATGGGCGGGCGCGTGGGCGTGGAGGGGCAGGAGAACGAGGGCGCCACCTTCTGGTTTGAAGCCGAGACGCCTGTTCGCGCCCACGCAACGGCCCCAGCGCCCCTGCGCGGCCTGGTCGTGGCGATCGCGTCCCCGAACCCGATAGTCCGTGAGGGAGCCGCGCGGCAGGTCGAGGCGAGCGGCGGAAAGGCGTTACGGGCTGCAAGCGTCGAGGAGGCGCTGGATCTTTCGGATCCAACAAGCGTCGTGGTGGCGGACCACGCCGAGGCTGGCGCTGGCCTGCTGCGCCGCGCAAGAGGCCGCAGAGTGGTCATCATGATGCGGCCAGAGGAACGCTCGATCATCGGCGCCTATCGCCGCGCCGGTTTCGCCGGCTATCTGATCAAGCCCCTTCGGCGGACCTCGCTGATCCTGAGGGTCCTGGCCGCCGCAGGCGCAACCGGCGCATCTTCGATTCCGGAGGACGAACGCGCCGCCCCCGAGCCGACGGATGTGGTCGATTCGGAACTCATCGGAGCGCGAATCCTCCTGGCCGAGGACAATCCAGTCAATGCGCTGCTCGCGCGAACCCTGCTCACGCGCCTGGGTTGCGAGGTCGAACACGTCGCCGATGGCGTCGCGGTCATCGCCGCTGCAGCCAAGTCGAGCTACGACCTCGTCTTGATGGACGTGCGGATGCCGGCAATGGGCGGGATCGAAGCGACCAGGAAACTTCGCGCCGCGGGCGTCGCCGCTCCGGTGGTCGCGCTCACCGCCAACGCCTTCGAGGATGACCGGGCCGCTTGCCTCGCCGCCGGAATGGATGACTTTCTGATCAAGCCGATAAGCCTGGAGGCGCTGCGGCCGGCGCTGGAGCGGTGGACGAGAGCTGGCTGGACGCCGCTCAAATCGAAAGGCAGGCTGGCGGGGTAAATTCGACACTCTCCGCCCGTGGCCCGGCGGATGCGCGGAGGCTCCCAGATGGTGAACGCCGCCGGGTCGGAAAGACCCGCAAACAGGCCGCCGCGCCGCCGGGCCGGCGACGTTCTCGCATCTCTGGGACGACCGAAGGTCGCGCTGATGTTGGCCTTGGGATTCTCCTCCGGCCTGCCGTTCATGTTGTTCGGAAACACGCTCGGGTTCTGGCTGGCCGAAGACGGGATCGTCCTGGCGGCGATCGGCTTCCTGTCGTGGGCGGGCATGCCCTATCTGCTGAAGTTCGTCTGGGGCGCGGCGGTGGACCGGCTGAAGCTCCCGCTCCTTGGCCGGCTGGGACGGCGGCGCGGCTGGATGGTGGCGAGCCAGCTTCTCGTCACCGCTGGCCTTGTCGGGATGGCGGCTTCGGAACCCAAGACGCACCTTGTCCGGCTCGCGATCTTTGCCGTGGTGACGGGTCTGGCCGGGGCGACTCAGGATACGGTTATCGACGCTTGGCGCATCGAATCGGCGGACAATCCGGAGGAGCTAGGGCTCCTCACCTCCGCCTACACCCTCGGCTTCCGGGGAGCGCTGATCGCCACCGAAGCCCTCATTCTCATTGTCGCTCAAGCCCTCGGCTGGTCGATGGCCTACGCACTCTTCGGCGCCGCCATGGTGGTGGGCCTGGGCGCGGCGCTCCTGGCCCGCGAACCAGCGCGAGCCAATGAAGTCATGGAGGCCAAGAGCCAAGGCGCCGCGGCGCGGCCGGGCTGGGCGGTCATCGATGCCGTCATCGGCCCGATCCTGGTGTTTTTCCGCACCCACGGCCTGGCGATGGCGACCCTGATGCTGGGCATGATCACCCTCTATCATCTCTGCGACTACATGCGCGGACCGATGAGCAATCCCTTCTACATCGCACTGGGAATCACCAAGCCGACCATAGCCTTTGTTCGCGCCACCATCGGCCTGGGCGGATCTCTGGCGGGCATCGCGCTTGGCGGTCTCGTGACCTTGAGGTTCGGGGTGCTCCGCGCGCTGGTCATCGGCGCGATCGTCCAGCCGATCGGCATCGCGGCCTTCGCGATCCTGGCTTGGCGCGGGGGCGACTTCGCGCTCATCTCCGCCGGGCCAGGCGTTTTCACCGCGTTCGAAGCGATCATGGGTCTTGATGCCCTGGCGATCGGCTTTTCCGGCGTGGCGTTGGTCTCCTATATGTCGACCCTCACGAGCCTCGGCTACACAGCCACCCAATACGCCCTCCTGACCTCCGCGCTGGCCTGGACCGGCAAGACCCTCAAAGGTTTCTCCGGCTTGATCGTCCAGGACCTGCACCATGGGCGATCGCTGCTGAGCGCCTATGGATTGTTCTATCTCGGCGCCGCAGCTATCGGGGCGCCGGCGATCGCGTTGTGCCTGGTGCTGGCGAAGCGGCGTCCAGCGGGCGCCCGCGTCGCTCAGTCGCTCAGACAGACCACCTGAGCCACCCGCAGGTCGCGGCGCAGGTCGTCGGCGACGCGGCCGTAGTTATCCGTGCCGATCGACTCGCCGGCCGCCTCGGGCGCGCGGGTAAGACCGCCGGCCTTCAGCGCGGCGCGCAGATTCTCCGGCGTGGTGGTGTAGATTCGGCCCCGCCTGGGCGCTTGAGCAATAGTGACGCCGATCACCCGGCCGGAGCTGTCGAGTGCAGGCGCGCCGGAGAGACCCGCGAGGCTGCCGCTCTGGCCGGATGTTCTGCCGACCTGAGCCCACACCAGGACCGGCTCGGGCCGTGCGCCTCGGCCGCGCACCGTAAGGGTCTCCCGCCCGATCAACCGTGAAGCGACCTCACCAGGTCGATCGCCGGGGAAGCCTGGGTGAAAGGCGCGCATACCGCGCTCGAGTTTGGACTGGGGCAAGAGCGGCAGCGCGGGCGCTCCGCCACGGGTCGTCAGAATCACCGCCTCGCCATCGGGCGAGGGTCTCGCCCTCGCGGTCACCCCGCGGCCTCGGCCAACCAGGATCGCCGCTCGAGCGCACCCGGCGACCACATGACGCGCCGTGACCCACACCCCGCCATCGCCGATTGAAAAGGCTGTCCCCGCATGCGCGGTCGTCGTCGATGGCGCGCGCACCGTCACCGCGGGGTCGAAGGGCGAGGCCGGGCCCAGGGCGACCACCGGCCCGCTGGGAAACGGCGGAGGCGCCGGAGGCGCATCGGCGCGTTCCCGGCGGCCGAGCGCCGCCACGGCCAAGGTGACAACCACCGCGAGATACACCAGCCAGTCGGGCAATCTGGGGAAATGCATTCGATGTGCGCGGCTTGGCGTTGGTCAGGCGGCGATCGCGGCCGCCAGGATGATCGCGGTGGCGAGCTTGGCGCTGACCAGAAGCGCGGCGGCGGCGAGCTCGCCTTCGGCAATCCTCTGCGGAAGGCCGTGGAGCACGATGTCGGTCAGGCGGAAGACCGCGAGCTGAATGAAGATCGCCGCCAGTCCCCAAATCGCCACATCGACCAGGGAGGTGGAGGCGGTCAGCGAAACCGCCAGGGGAAGCGCCAGACCGACGATGACGCCGCCGAACGAGACCGCGGCCGCGGCGTTGCCCCGACGGATTTGGTGGATGTCGCGGTGCGGCGTGATCAGGGCGTAGAGCGTCGTCCCCGCCGTCAGCAGCACCAAGGCGACCAGGGCGTGCAGCAGGGCGAGCGGAAAGCCCGCCGCCCACGCCTGGAGTTCGGGCGATTGGAGTTCCTGGGGCAATGCACCCCTCCCGCAGATCTCACCGCGGCGAGGGGTATCACAGGATGCGACAGGCGCGAAAACCGGCGGCCCGCCTATGGCTCGAGGCTTGCCCTCCGAGAATCCCCCTTCTGTCGCTCGCTCGCCCGCGATTTGCGGCTTTCGGACCGCAGTTGTCCGCACGCCGCGAGGATGTCGCGGCCGCGGGGCGTGCGGATGGGCGAGGCGTAGCCGGCGCGGTTCACGATTGCGGCGAAGGTCTCGATGGTCGACCGCTCGGAGCACTCGTACGGGGCGCCGGGCCAGGGATTGAACGGGATCAGATTGATCTTGGCGGGAATCCCTGCGAGCAGCCGGACCAGCGCCCGAGCCTCCGCGGGGCTGTCGTTCACATCCTTGAGCATCACGTATTCGAACGTGACGCGCTTGGCGTTGGTGAGGCCTGGATAGGCGCGGACCGCGGCCATCAGCTTGGCCAGCGGATAGCGGCGGTTCAGCGGCACCAGTTGATCGCGCAGCGAATCGTTGGTGGCATGCAGGGAGACCGCCAGCATGGCGCCCGTGCGCTCGCCGAGGGACTTCAGTTGCGGGACCACGCCAGCGGTGGAGATGGTGATACGGCGACGGGAAATCGCCATGCCCTCATTGTCGGAGAGGATGTCGACCGCGTCGGCGACGTTGTCGAGATTGTAGAGAGGCTCGCCCATTCCCATGAACACGACATTGGTCAGCGCACGTTCGCCAGGCGCCGCGATCCATTCGCCGAGCTCGTCGCGGGCGATCTGCGCCTGAGCGACGATTTCCGCAGCCGTGAGGTTGCGCACAAGCGCCTGGGTTCCGGTGTAGCAGAAGGCGCAATTCAAGGTGCAGCCTACCTGACTCGAGAGGCATAACGCGCCACCGCCGCCGACGTCCGGGATGAACACCGCCTCGGCCTCGACCCCCGGAGCGAAACCGATCAGCCACTTGATCACGCCGTCGACGCTCTTCTGCCGCCTGACGATCCGCGGTCTGCGCAGGGTGAACCGATCGTCCATTGCCGTCCGGGCGGCCTTGGCGATGTCCGTCATCGCCCTGAAGTCGGTGAGTCCATGGTTGTGGATCCAGCGCCAGACCTGGCCCGCGCGCATTTTCGCCCGATCGTCGGGCGCGACCCCCGCCTCGACGAGCGCGTGGCTGAGCTGGCCGCGCGTCATGCCTGCAAGATTGACCTTCGCCGGGGCGCCTGAGGGCAGGGCGTGGCCGAGTTCGAGCGCTGGGGACAAGTATGCCTTTCGGGGTTTGTCGGGGGCTCAAGCTATAGCGAAAAATGCATTCTCGAAGCGGGGGAATGGACGCCCTTGCCGCCGCGGCGCCAGAGAGGCTCAGAGGGCCGAACTCGTTATCGCTCCATCGACGGCGAGGGCGGCGCGCTTCATCCCCTGGCTGATGAACGGCATGGCGATCTCTCCGGCGGCGCTCATGGCGATCAGACCGCCGGTCCCGCCGAGCGAGCGTATATCCTCGAGCACCGCGCGCGCGGCGCTCTCGAGGTCCTCGCCGGCGAAGCGCAGGCGGAAGGACAGCTGGGCGGCCGCGGCCGCGCGCAGAAACATCTCCCCGCTTCCGGTGCAGGATACCGCGACGATTTGATCGGCCCACACCCCGGCGCCGATCACCGGGCTGTCACCCACCCGGCCCCAGAGCTTATCGAAGACGCCGCCGGTGGACGTCCCGGCGGCCAGTCCCCCATTCCCGTCCCGCGCAACGCATCCCACCGTGCCGGCGGAAGGCGCCTCTCGGGGTCCCTCCGATCTTCGCCCGACCTTGGTGAACCAAGCCTGCGGATCGGCGATTGGCTCGAGACCCGCGCCCTGGGCGAAGTCCGCGGCGCCCTCTCCCACCAGCAGCACATGCGGGGTTCTCTCCATCACGGCTCGTGCCGCCCTGATGGGTGAGGCGAAGCCCTCGAGCGCCGCCACCGCCCCGGCGCGGCGGGTCGGACCATCCATCAGCGCCGCATCGAGTTCGTAGCGGCCCGAAGTGTTCGGCGAGGCGCCGCGGCCGGCGACATAGAGTCCCGAGGCTTCGAGCGCGGCGACAGTCTCCACCACCACATCCAGGGCCGTCGCCCCCGAGCGCAGGCGATCACGGCCCGCCTCGATCAAACTCATCATGTGTTTCAGTTCGCGCCCGTAGTCGATTCCGGCCAGGGCGCCCGCGCCTCCGTGCAGTGCGAGGGTCACCCGCGCCTCGGTCATGGCCGCTCCTCACTTCCGCCCGCCCGGCCATTCGGATACCGTCGCCCGCGCAAAAAGGGAATTGGCGCGGAGACCCAAGGCGATGAAGGCTGTGCTGAGCAAAAGCGTCGGCGGTCCCGAGACCCTGGAGTTGGAGGACCTTCCCGCGCCCGCCGCAAAGCCTGGCTGGGCGGTCGTCCAGGTGAAGGCATGCGGCGTCAACTATCCCGACGTTCTGATCATCGAGGACCGATATCAGTTCAAGCCGCAGCGGCCCTTCGCTCCCGGCGGCGAGATCTCAGGGATCGTGAAGAGTGTGGGCGAGGGCGTCACCCACGTGAAGGCGGGCGACCGCGTGCTCGGCAATACCGGCTGGGGCGGGATGGCGCAGGAACTGGCCCTCGAGGCGGCCAGGCTGATCCCGATCCCGGCGGCCATGCCGTTCGACGAGGCGGCGGCCTTTCTCATGACATACGGCACCTCCTACTATGGCCTCAAGGAACGTGGCCGGCTGAAGGCCGGGGAGACCCTGCTCGTCCTTGGCGCAGCGGGCGGCGTCGGCCTGGCGGCGGTCGAACTCGGCAAGGCGATGGGCGCACGCGTGGTCGCGGCGGCGTCGTCGGCCGAGAAGGTCGCCCTGGCCAAGGCCCGAGGCGCCGACGAGGGTGTGGTCTATCCCCAAGGGCCGTTCGATCGCGACGGACAAAAAGCGCTGGCCGAGCAGTTCAAGCAGGCCTGCGGGCCGGGAGGCGCTGACGTCGTCTATGACGGAGTGGGCGGAGACTATGCCGAGGCGGCCCTGCGCTGCATGGCCTGGGAGGGCCGATTTCTCGTGATCGGGTTTCCCGCGGGAATCCCGCGCATTCCCCTCAATCTGGCCCTGCTCAAGGGCTGCGAGATCGTCGGGGTGTTCTGGGGGGCTTCGGTCTCCCGTGACCCGGTTGGTCATCAAAGGAACGTCAAGGCGCTGCTCGAACTCTACGCCGCCGGCAAGATCAGGCCTCACGTCTCGGAGCGCTTTCCCCTCGAGCGGGCTGGCGAGGCGATCGCCCACCTCGCCAGCCGCAGGGCGCTGGGCAAGGTGGTCGTGACAGTGGACTGACATCAGGGACGCCTTTTCTGGCGGCGACCTAGCAGGACCCCCACATTGAGTGCCGGGGCCCGCCCTGCCGTGACGTTGGGGCGGTCCGATGGTAGAATGGGTCATGGCGGTCGCCGCGCGCGTCAATCCGAAGGACTATTTCGCCCCCCGGGAATGGGGCGTGCTCGCAGCGCGGTCGTCGTGGAAGGGCTTGGCCCTCGTCATCCACTGCTGGGCGGTGATCTTCGCCGCCGGGGCGGTGGCGCTGGTCTGGCCGATCACCATCCCCCTAGCCGTGGTCGTCATCGGCGCGCGCCAGCTGGGCTTGGCGATCCTTATGCACGATGCGGCGCACGGGGCCCTGCACCCCAATCTGGCGTTGAACGATTTCGTCGGCGAGTGGCTGTGCGGCGGGGGCCTGGCAAGCTATCGAGCCTATCACCTGCAGCACCACAAGTACGCCCAGCAGGCCGAGGATCCCGATCTCGTCCTTTCCGCGCCCTTCCCGATCACGCGCGCCTCGCTGCGGCGCAAGATCGTCCGCGATCTCACTGGCCAGACCTGGTTCAAGCAGCGCTTCGGCGGCTTCATCGCCCGGCTGAAGGCGCGCCAGCGCGGCGAGTCGGTCTGGCCGATCATTGCCGGCGAGCTGCGTCGGCAGAGGCGCTGGCTGATCTTCAACGGCGTGGCCATCGCGGCCTTCAGCGCTGCGGGCTACCCCTGGGCATGGTTCGCGGTCTGGCTGCTGCCCCGGGCGACATGGTTCCAGCTCGTGACCCGGATGCGCAACATCGCCGAGCACGCGCTGGTGGCCAAGGATGAACCTGACCCCCTGCGACACGCGCGGACCACGCACGCCAATCTCATCGAGCGGGCGCTGATCGCCCCGTACTTCGTCAACTACCACTGCGAGCACCACATGTTCATGCACGTTCCGTGCTGGAACCTGCCGCGCCTGCGCCGCCTGCTGGATAGAGACCACGTCACGCCGCGCATGGAAGGCTCCGGTGGCTATCTCGCCGTGCTGAACGCCGTCTCGCAGGCGGCGTGACCATGCGCGAGGACGGCAAGATCGACTACGTCGAGTTTCCCGCCGGCGACCTCACGGCGACCAAGCGTTTCTATGAGGGCGCCTTCGGCTGGAGCTTCACTGACTATGGTCCGTCCTACGCGGCCTTCGAGGGGCAGGGAACCGACGGTGGCTTCAGCTCGGATGCATCGGAAGCGACGGCGAAGCCCCTCGTGGTGCTCTACGCCAGCAATCTGGAGGCGATGGAAGCCAAGGTGCTCGCCGCTGGCGGCCGGGTGATCCGGCCGACCTTCGAATTTCCCGGCGGCCGACGATTCCATTTCCAGGACCCTTCCGGCAACGAATTGGCGGTTTGGTCGCAGACGTGAAGGCATCGCGGCGTCTATAGTCGCGCTCCCATGCGCCGCCGGACGTTTCTTGCCACCCTGCCGCTCGCCGCGGCCGCGACGAGCGCCTCGGCGCAGCCGTCCGCTCCGACCGCCAATCCGAATCTGGAGCGTTCCGACGTGCACAGCGGCGACAGGATTACCGGCGCGAGCTTCGCATCGCGGTCGATCGCCTGGGGCGTTCACGGCGCGGCGGCCACGGCCCATCCCCTGGCCACGCTCGCCGCCGTCGACATCCTGCGCGCCGGAGGCTCGGCGGTGGACGCGGCGGTGGCGGCCAACGCCGCACTGGGCTTCCTCGAACCGATCTCCTGTGGGGTGGGCGGGGACTGCTTCGCGATGGTGTGGGATCCGGTGAAGGCAAGGCTGCGGGGCCTCAACGGATCAGGTCGCTCGCCCCGCTCGCTGAGCCTGGCGACGCAGCGGGCGCGCGCCGTGGGCGGACACATTCCCTCTCACGGCGCGCTCTCGGTCTCGACGCCGGGGGCGGTGGACGCCTGGTGGACGCTGCATGAGCGCTATGGTCGCTTGAAGTGGGCCGATCTCTTCGCCCCGGCCATCGACCTCGCCCAGAATGGCGCGCCGGTTCCCCAGACCATCGCCCACTACCTCGCCCTCTCCTATCGGTTCTTCACTCGCCCCGGCCGAGGAATCGAGGAAACAGACAATTTCAAGAAGGTCTGGGCGCCGGCGGGGCGCACGCCGACCGAGAGCGAAGTCTTCGCAAACCCGGCCCTCGCCCACACCTACAGGCTGATCGCCGAGGGCGGCCGTGACGCGTTCTACGAAGGCGAGATCGCCGAGGTCGTCGATCGCTATTTCAAGCGGATCGGCGGCTGGCTCTCCAGGGCCGATCTGGCGGCGCATCACTCCCAATGGGTCGAGCCGATATCCACCCGGTATCGCGGCGCGGACATCTGGGCCCTGCCCCCCAACAGCCAGGGCCTCTCGACGCTGCAGATCCTGAATATCCTCGAGACCTTCGACATGGCGGCGATGGGTTTCCAGTCGACCGGGAGCCTCCACACCCAGATCGAAGCCAAGCGGCTGGCCTTCGAGGATCGAGCCCGCTTTTTCGCCGATCCCGATTTCGCCCGCGCGCCGATCGATTGGCTGATCTCCAAGGACTACGCCGAGGAGCGGGCGAAACTCATCCGCCCCGACACCATCCTCACCCCGGTCAACGCCGGCGAGCCGCCAAGCCACGGCGACACCACCTATTTCTGTGTCGCCGACGCCCAGGGCATGATGGTCTCGATGATCCAGTCCAACTACCGCGGCATGGGATCGGGCCTTTCGCCGGACGGTCTGGGGTTCATGTTCCAGGACCGCGGCGAGCTCTTCAGCCTCACCGACGGCCATCCCAATCTCTATTCTCCCGGCAAGCGCCCCTTCCAGACCATCATTCCGGGTTTCGCCACCCACCGCGGTGAGCCGTGGCTGGCCTTCGGGGTGATGGGCGGCGACATGCAGCCTCAGGGCCAGGCCCAGATCATCGTCAACCTGATCGACTATGGCCTGCAGCTGCAGGAAGCCGGCGATTCCCCCCGGTGGCATCACGAGGGCTCCTCCGAACCGACCGGCCAACCGCAGGATGGGGTGGGAACCCTGCGCCTCGAGGCCGGCGTGCCCGAGGCGACCCGCCAAGGGCTCGCGGCGCTCGGCTGGAAATTCGGTCCTTCGGACGGCGGCTTCGGCGGCTACCAGGCGATCGAGCGCCGGCCGGGGCGGTATGGGGCGGCCAGCGAGATGCGCAAGGACGGGATCGCGCTGGCCTACTAGGCAAGGAATCACCCGCAATGACCGAGGCGGAAATGCGCGAGATCTGCCTGTCATTTCCAGGTGTGAGCGAGGGAACCTCCTATGGGCGACCCTCCTTCCTGGTGAACAGGAAGTTCTTCACCCGCCTGCGCCGCGAGGATGCCAGCGTGGTGCTCCTGGAGGTCGGTTTCGACGAGCGGGAGATGCTGATGGAGGCCGAGCCCTCGACCTTTCATTTCACGCCCCACTACAGGAATTATCCCTGTGTCCTCGCCCGGCTGGAAAGCCTGCACCCCGAGTCCTTCCGCGCCTTCCTCGATCGGCGCTGGCGCAAGATCGCGCCAAAGGCGCTAGTCAGGATTCGGGAGGCGGAGCCGTCGCGGTAGACCTCACTTCGCTAGAACTCGTCGTGGATCATGGCGTTGAACTGACTCAGAACCTCGTTCATGCGCTCTTCGGGGGGGAGTTCGGAGAGGATCTCGCCGGGCTCCTGCGGCGCCGAGGCTTGGACGGTGAGGCGGGCGAGGAGCGCGCCGTGCTGGACGAGGTCGAGCGCCTCGCCCTCGCGAAGGCCCGCGAGAATTTGCGCGAGCTTCGGCGGGAGGTCGTCGAGATCGATCTGCTTCATGAGCGGCCAGTCTAGTCCCGGGGCCTTCGACCGCAAGGCGTGACAGGCCCGCTCCGCCGCCATAGGGATGCGACCATGGCCTATCGCAGTCTGCGCGACTTCATCGCCGCCCTGGAAGCCGCGGGTCTGCTGGTGCGGGTGCGCGAGCCGGTATCGACGGTCCTGGAAATGACCGAGATCTGCAGGCGGCTGGTCGCGAGGAGCGGTCCGGCGGTGCTGTTCGAGCGGCCGATCCGGGCCGACGGCGAGCCTTCCCCCATGCCGTGCCTTGCCAATCTCTTCGGGACTGTCGAGCGGGTGGCGATGGGCGTCACCGTGAACGGCAAGAGCGCGACCACGGCCGCTGATCTGCGCGGGGTGGGCGAGCTGCTGGCGCTGTTGCGCAACCCGGCCCCGCCGCGCGGCGCCAAGGAGGCCTGGGAAATGCTGCCGCTGGCGCGCACGATCATGGGCATGCGGCCCAAGATCGTCGCCGAGGCGCCAGTGCACGAGGTCGTGCTGAAGGGCGACCAGATCGACCTTGGCAAGCTCCCCATCCAGACCTGCTGGCCGGGCGAACCGGGGCCGCTGATCACCTGGCCCCTCGTGGTCACCAAGGGGCCGTCGACGCAACGCGAGGACGACTTCAACCTCGGCATCTACCGGATGCAGGTGATCGGCCGCGACCGGACGATCATGCGCTGGCTCGCTCACCGTGGCGGAGCGCAGCACCACTGGCGGTGGAAGGCCGCCGGCAAGCCGACCGCCCTGCCCGCGTGCGCGGTGATCGGCGCCGATCCGGGGACGATTCTGGCTGCCGTCACCCCCGTCCCGGAGACACTCTCCGAATACCATTTCGCCGGCCTGCTACGCGGGGCCAGGGTAGAGCTCGTGGCGGCGAAGACCCAACCCCTCCTGGTCCCGTCACAGGCCGAGATGGTCATCGAGGGCGAGGTGCTGCTGGACGACCAGGCCGACGAGGGCCCGTTCGGCGACCACACCGGCTACTACAATGCCGTGGAGCGGTTTCCGGTATTCCAGGTGACCGCAATCACCATGCGCCGCGACCCGATCTACCTCACCACCTACACCGGCCGGCCGCCGGATGAGCCCAGTGTGCTTGGGGCGGCGCTGAACGAGGTGTTCGTCCCGCTGCTGCGCGGGCAGTTTCCGGAGATCGTGGATTTCTGGCTGCCGCCGGAGGGCTGCAGCTATCGCGTCGCCGTGGTCTCGATCAGCAAGGCATATCCCGGCCACGCCAAGCGGGTGATGATGGCGGTGTGGTCATATCTTCGCCAGTTCATGTACACCAAGTGGGTGATCGTGGTTGACGATGACATCGACGCCCGCGACTGGAAGGACGTGATCTGGGCCGTGGCCACCCGCATGGACCCCGCCCGCGACATCACCCTGATCGAACAGACGCCGATCGATTATCTCGACTTCGCCTCGCCCGAGCCGGGCCTGGGCTCGAAGATCGGCCTGGACGCCACCACCAAATGGCCGCCGGAGACGAAGAGGGAGTGGGGTAGGCCGATCCACATGGACCCCTCGGTCGTCGAGGCCGTGACGGCGATGTGGCCAAGGCTTGGCCTGCCCGGCGCGGCAACGGCGATCTGAGGCCGAGCCGGCGAAGCGGGGAGAGCCCGCCGTGTTCAAGAGCGGACAACGCCTCGAGTCCGCCCCGCTGGACAGCCCCCGCGCCGCGGCCTAGAAGCGCGCGCCCTTCGTGCTGCGTCGCCGACGGGGACTCCTCCGCAACCACAGACCATGCCCCGCACAGCGTCCAAGACTCGCCCGGGCCGGTCGGGCCCTTCGCAGAGACAGCTGCGCGCCGGGGAACTGGTGCGTCACGCACTGGTCGACATTCTGCGCCACGAGAGCTTTGCCGACCCGGTCCTATCGAAAGTGTCGGTGACCATCAGCGAGGTCAAGCTCAGCCCCGATCTCAGACATGCGGTCTGTTTCATCGAGCCGCTGGGGGGCGCCAACGCCGTGGCGGTGGTCGACGGACTCAATCGCGCAGCAAGGTTCCTTCGCGGGCGCCTCGGCCATGTGATCGAGATGCGGTTCACCCCCGATCTGAAATTTGTCCACGACGACAGTTTCGACGCCGCCGCCCACATGAGCCATCTCCTGGACGACCCCAGGGTGCGCCGGGACATCGAGGCCACTCCCGGCGAAATCGGCGCCGAAGAGGAAGGCTGATTGGCCCGCCACCGCAAGGGCGAAGCGATCTCGGGATGGGTGTGCCTGGACAAGCCCGAGAACCTGGGTTCGACCCAGGCCGTGGCGCGGGTGCGGCGCGCCTTCAACGCCCGGAAGGCCGGGCACGCCGGGACCCTGGATCCCCTGGCCACGGGGGTCCTGCCGATCGCCCTCGGCGAGGCCACCAAGACCGTCCCGTTCCTGATGAACGCGGACAAGAATTATCGTTTGACCATTGCCTGGGGGGCGACCACCGCCACCCTGGACCGCGAAGGCGAGGTCGCCGCGACCTCGGCGGCGCGACCGGACGAGGCGGCCGTGAGGGCCGGGCTCGAGGCCTTTGAAGGCGAGATCGATCAGGTCCCCCCGGATTTTTCGGCGGTGAAGGTGGGCGGCGCGCGCGCCTATGACCTGGCGCGGGAGGGCCTGTGCGTCGATCTCAAGTCACGCAAGGTCTTCATCCGCCATGCCCGGCTCACCAGGCGGCTCGACCCCGATCACGACGAGATCGAGGTCGAGTGCGGAAAGGGGACCTATGTGCGCTCGATTGTCCGCGACCTCGCGCTGGCTCTTGGGGTCTGCGCCCATGTGAGCGCTCTTCGCCGGACAAAAGTGGGCGCGTTCACCGAAGCTCGCGCGACGACACTGGAGTTTCTGGAGGCCATGTGCCATGCTGGCGCGCCTCTGGAGGCCCTGCTTCCGGTCGAGACCGCGCTGGACGACATCCCGGCGATGGCCGTGACCACCGAAGACGCCTTCAGTTTGACGCAGGGACGATCGATCGTTCTGCTCCCCCGGCAGGTCGAAACCTTGAGGACGGAGCTGTCCGTCTCACGCACGGTTTCAGCCTTTCATGGCGGACGGATCGTGGCCCTCTGCGAGATGCGCGCCGGACGGCTCAACCCCACGCGTGTCTTCCATCTCCCCTGAGCGGAAAGCAGTCCCGATGTCGATCACGGCGCAACGCAAGTCCGAACTCATCGCCACCCACGCCCGCTCGGAGCACGACACCGGCTCGGCCGAGGTGCAGGTGGCGATCCTCTCCGAGAGGATTGGGAATCTCACCGAGCACTTCAAGACCCACAAGAAGGACAACCATTCACGGCGCGGCCTGCTGATGATGGTCTCTCAGCGCCGGTCGCTGCTGGACCACCTCAAGAGCACCGACGCCGCGCGCTATCAGGCGATCATCGGGACCCTGGGTCTGCGCCGATAGGGATCAGACGGCTCTGAACGCGCATTCCACTGCGTGGCCCTGGGCCCAGAGAACCGTCCGACAAAGGTTCACGCCGCCGCCCCCCATCGACAGGCATGGGGGCGACGGTCTTGCCGGCCATCAGGAGATGGTCCGGCGTTTCGCAGCGAGGGTTCGAGAAAATCCTCCTTATCGCCTGTCGAACTGGAGAGGAATCCGCAACCGCCCTTGGAAAAAAGGCCGCCGGCCCTATCCGCTTCCGAAGGAATTCGCCTTCGGGCACAAGAGAAAGAAGACGCAAAGACAATGTTCGACATTCGACGCAAATCGATAGAGTGGGCCGGCCGAAAGCTGACCCTGGAAACTGGGCGAATCGCCCGCCAAGCCGATGGCGCGGTGCTCGCTACCTACGGAGAAACCACCGTCCTGGCTGCGGTGGTCTTCGATAAATCCCCGAAGCCTGGCCTCGATTTCTTTCCGCTCACCGTGAACTACCAGGAGAAGACATTCGCCGCCGGCAAGATTCCCGGCGGCTTTTTCAAGCGCGAAGGGCGGCCCTCGGAGAAGGAGACGCTTGTCTCCCGCCTCATCGACCGCCCGATCCGCCCGCTGTTCGTCAAGGGCTTCAAGCACGAAACCCAGGTCATCATCACCGTGCTGTCGCACGATCTGGAGAACGACCCCGATATCGTCGCGATGGTCGCGGCCTCCGCCGCGCTCACCCTTTCCGGCGTTCCCTTCATGGGTCCGATCGGCGCGGCGCGGGTGGGTTTCATCAATGGCGAATATGTTCTCAATCCCACCCTCGCGCAGGTCAAGGATGCGTCCAACCGCCTCGATCTGGTGGTCGCCGGCACCGACGACGCGTTGATGATGGTGGAATCGGAAATCCAGGAGATGGGCGAGGAAGACGTGCTGGGTGCGGTGATGTTCGCCCAGCGCGGTTTCCAGCCGGTGATCGCGGCGATCATCGAACTGGCCGAGCACTCGGCCAAGGAGCCCTACAACTTCGTTCCCGAGGATCATGACGCGATCCAGACGCAGGTCACCGGCCTGGTGGGCGCCGACATCAAGGCGGCCTACGCAATCACCGCCAAGGGCGCCCGCCACGACGCGGTCTCCGCGGCCAGATCCAAGGCGGTGAGGGCCTTGGGCAAGTCCGACGAGAACCCGGCCGGGCTCGATCACGCCAAGCTCGCCGGTGTGTTCAAGGCGTGCGAGGCGGACGTCGTACGCCACGCGATCCTCGAGACCGGCCTGCGCATCGATGGACGAACCGTCGATACGGTGCGCCCGATCGTCTCGGAGGTTTCGGTTCTGCCCCGCGCGCACGGCTCGGCTCTGTTCACCCGTGGGGAGACCCAGGCCCTGGTCGTGGCCACTCTGGGCACCGGCGATGACGAACAGTTCATCGACGCCCTGGAGGGGACCTACAAGGAAGCCTTCCTGCTCCACTACAACTTCCCGCCCTATTCCGTGGGCGAGACCGGCAGGATGAACGCGCCGAGCCGCCGGGACATCGGCCACGGCAAGCTCGCCTGGCGGGCGATCCGTCCGATGCTGCCATCCAAGGAGGACTTTCCCTACACCGTGCGCCTCGTCTCGGAGATCACCGAGTCCAACGGCTCTTCCTCGATGGCCTCGGTTTGCGGCGGCTCTCTCGCCTTGATGGACGCCGGCGTGCCGTTGAAAAAGCCGGTCTCGGGTATCGCCATGGGGCTCATTCTCGAGAAGGACGGCTTTGCGATCCTCTCCGACATCCTCGGCGACGAGGACCACCTGGGCGACATGGACTTCAAGGTCGCGGGGACCGCGGACGGGATCACCTCTCTGCAGATGGACATCAAGATTCCCGGGATCACCGAAGCGATCATGAAGCAGGCGCTCAGCCAGGCGAAGGCGGGGCGGCTGCACATCCTGGCCGAAATGGCCAAGGCGATCGACGGCGCCCGTCCCGACGTCGGCGAATACGCGCCGAAGATCGAGACGATCACCATCCCCACCGACAAGATCCGCGAGGTCATCGGCACCGGCGGCAAGGTGATCCGCGAAATCGTCGCCACCACCGGCGCGAAGGTCGACGTGAACGACGAGGGCACGGTCAAGGTGGCGGCCAGCGACGCGGCCAAGATTAAGGCGGCGATCGACTGGATACGCTCGATCACCTCCGAGCCCGAGGTCGGCCGGATCTACGACGGCAAGGTGGTCAAGGTGGTCGACTTCGGCGCCTTCGTGAACTTCTTCGGCGCCAAGGATGGCCTCGTCCACGTCAGCCAGATCGCCAATGAGCGGGTGAACAAGGTCTCCGATGTCCTCCAGGAGGGCCAGATGGTGAAGGTCAAGCTTCTGGGCTTCGACGACCGCGGCAAGACCCGGCTGTCGATGAAAGTGGTCGACCAGGCCACAGGCGCGGACCTGAGCAAGCGGGAGCCGGCGGCCGCGGACGCCTGAGCAGGGGCCCTAGCCGTCCCCGGCGGGCTGGGCGGGCCCGGCCGCCGGGGACGGGGCCTTCCAGAACACCCCGGAGCGGGCGACGCAGCGCTGCGGCAAATCCTTGCGTCCGGCTTCGACGTAGCCAAGGGACCGCATCAGTTCGCCGACCAGAGCCTGAGCGGTGGGCGCGGCGGCCGGTTCGAGCCGGTAGCGCTCGCCCAGCCCCTCGTGCAGCAGGGTGTCGATCCCCGCCATGGCCGGCAGGCCGTCGAGCGTCGCCTCGATCGCCGCCGATCTGGCCGCGGGCGAGGCCACGATCTCGCGCATCGCCATGAGCAGCGGATCCTCCGGTCCCAGGGGTTCGGGCTCCAGATAGGCCAGACCCAAGAGCTCGACGGCCCGGGCGAGGTGATTTCCCTCAGCGGAGTGGAGCGCTCGGGCGCGCTTCCAGATCGCATGTCGCTCGTTCTGGCCGCATTCGCGCAGCCGGCGCCGCGTCCAGCCGCCGATGAACACCTCTTCCTTCATGAGCGCCCGATTAAGCCGGCCTTGCCGGGCCCCGCAAGGCCCGCCTACCCTTGGGGCCATGGCGAGCTTTCGATCGGACGGCCAAAGAATCGACTACGACGACATCGCCCCGGCCCAGGGTGAAATCGGGACCGTGGTTCTGGTCCATGGCTTCGCCACCAACCGCCAGGAGAACTGGCGCCGGCTCGGCTGGTATGGCGCCTTCGAGCGCAAGGGATACCGGACCATCGCTCTGGACCTCCGCGGCCACGGGACGAGCGACAAGCCGCACGACAGCGCCGCGTACGGCCGCGTAGCGATGGTCGGCGACATCATCGCCCTGATCGACCATCTGGATCTTCGCCGGGTCGAACTGATGGGTTATTCCCTGGGCGCGCACCTCGCCCTTCATGCCGCCCTCACCCATCCCGAGCGAATCGCGAACCTGATCCTGGGAGGAGTAGGCGCGCGGATGCTGGCGCCGCCCCCGGCGGATCCCGCTTTGATGACAATGGGCGAAGCGATGCGGATCGGCGACCCCGAACTCATCGCCGAACCGACTCTCAAGGGGTTTCGCCGGTTCGCCGACCAGCAAGGGGAGGATCGGCTCGCACTGGCCGCCTGCAGCGAAGGCGAGGGCCTCGCGCTGGATCGCTCGCGCCTGGGGGGCATCGCCGCCCCGGCGCTCATCATCGCGGGCTCGCGCGACGAAATCGCCGGCGATCCTGAAGGCCTGGCGCAGGTCATCCCTGGAGCCAGGGCGGTGAGCCTGCCGGCCTGCGATCACTTCTCGGCGATTCCCCACGGCCTCTTCAAGGCGGCGGTGTTCGACTTTCTCGAGGGCTGGACCGACTAGGCCTTGCGGGTCTCCACTCCGACGAAGGCCACCGGCATGCCCTTCTTCACGGCCCGACCAAGGGCGACCGCATCCCAGTTGGTGAGGCGCACGCAGCCGTGGGAGGCCGTCTTTCCGACCTTGGCCGGGTCGGGCGCTCCGTGGATGCCATAGGTCTCCACGGTGAGGGCGATCCACGTCGAGCCCACAGGATTGTTCGGCCCTGGGGCGATGGTGAGGGGCCCCTTGGATTTGTCTCCAAAGGTCAGGCGCTTGGGATCGTAGGTGTAGCTGGGGTCACGGACCACCGCCTTGACCGCCCATTCCCCCGACGGCGCCGGCCGCTCGGTGCTGCCGACGGTGGCCGGGAAGGCGGCGATGATCTTGCCGCCGGCGTCGAGAGCGCGAACCTGGTTTTCGCTCTTGTCCACCTCGACCCGGGCCACGTCCACGAGATCGCCCGCGCCGGCCCGCACGACGAGAATCGAGGCGCCGGCCGAGGCGAAGTCGCGCTTTGGGTTCAGGGCGCTGAGAAGCGCCTGGCTCATGTGGAACCTCTCCGCCAGAGCCTCGAGCGGGCTCGCGTAGCCGAGGTGGGGCAGCTTGGACAAGGCCTCGAAGTCGCGGGGGACCGACCCCAGGAACGGGCCCGTCACATCTTCGGCGGTGATCGCATAGTCCTGGGTGACCGGACCGGCATCCTCCCTGGCCAACGCGTCCAGAAGCCCCTGATCCACCTTCCCGGTCACCACTCCGCCACGGGATTCCTGGTAGGCGGAGATTGCCCGCGAAAGGTTGGCGCCTTTCTGGCCATCGATCACGCCGGGCGAGAAGTGCGCCCGGGCGAGAAGCACCTCGACCCTGATCAGAAGGTCTCTGGCGGCCTGACCGCCGGGGGCGGGTGCGGTGGAGGCTGTTTCAATCGCCTTGGCGGCCGGATCGGCGGAGCCGGCGGGAGCCAGGAGGTTCGCGGCGATTGAGCCCGCCACCGGAGCGGCTGGTGGGGCCGTATCGGCGGCGGGGGCGATCCGCGCCGACGAGAGTTGGGCTTGCTGAAGCTTCCGCGCGGGGTCTGGGGCTACGGCGTGGACCGGAGGCCGGAAGTCGTCGCAGCCGAAGGCGATCAGCGCGACGCCCGCCAGCAAAGCGAGGCGGGCGGCTTGACGGAGGGGCATCGGCGTCTCCTTGATCTCGAGATGACCAAGGCGCGACCGGTCTTCCGGTTCCCTGCTCCAATCGCCGTCGCGGTGCTGGCGCTTCACCTCGGCGTCGCCCATGGCGAGAACGCTTCCTGTGAAGCCGGCCCGCGATCGGCCGCGAACCTTAACGCCCGCTCCGTCGATCACCTGGCGTGGTCGCCATTTGGGCGGCCCGAGACGGGATGGGCGATCTATGAGCCGCTGGTGGCGAAGGAGATTTCGACGACCTGCGCGCCTCAGTCACCGTCCTTTGCCGCGCGTGTCGCGGCGTGGCAGTTCGCCCATCGCGTGGGCGCGGCGGGTGTCGTCGACGTCGCGACCCTGATGCGGATGAAGCTGATCTGGCAGGCGCGGCGCCCCTTCGTGGCCGCCAGCCGCCGAGCCTGTCCGGCGGTGCCGGAGCAGTCCTCCCTCGCCCGCGCCAACGCCGCCGAGAGTTTCGGCGGCAAGACGATCTTTCTCCAACCCAGGGCTCTGGCCGACTATCGGCGGATGATCGCCGCCGCCCGCGATGAGCTCCCGCGGACGAGCGCGGACAGGGGGGTGTTGAGCATATTCTCGGGCTATCGCAGTCCTGCCTATGACGAGGCGCGTTGCGCCAAGCAGCGGAATTGCCAGGGTGTCACCCGGGCCTCCTGCTCGGCGCACCGCACCGGTCTTGCCCTCGATATCTACCTGGGCGCGGCGCCGGGCTACGCTCCGGATTCCTCCGCCGACGCCAATCGCCTGTTCATCTCACGCACGCTCGCCTACCGGTGGCTGGCGCGCAACGCCGAGCGCTTCGGTTTCGCCAACTATCCATTCGAGCCCTGGCACTGGGAGTGGGTCCGCCAGGCGCCCTGAGCCTGCTCAGGCGAGATTGTAGGGCCCGCCCTTTTCGAGGGCGCGCTTGAACGCGGGTCGCGCGTGCAGGCGGTCCACCCAATCGTTCAGCGCCGGCAGAGCCGCGAGCCGGCCGAAGGCGCGTCCAACCTCGCCCACGAAGCTCATCTGCACATCGGCCCCGGTGAAGGCTTCGCCGAGCAGGAACTGTCGGCCCTCCAGAGCCTGGTTCACATAACCGAGGTGGTTGGCGATCTCGCTGTCGATCCGACCCTGGAGCGGCTGGGCCGCCTCGCCGAGGCGGGTGGTGTAGAGCAGAAGCATCAGCGGCAGCATCGCCGATCCTTCGGCGTAATGGAGCCACTCCAGATAAGTCTCGTGGTCATCCGATCCCGCCGGCGGCGCGAGCCGGCCGCCGCCGTACCTGCGGATCAGGTAGTCGGCGACAGCGCCCGATTCGGCCAGGGTTCGCCCGCCATCGGTGATCACCGGTGATTTGCCCAGCGGGTGCACCGCCTTCAACTCCGGCGGCGCGAGGTTGGTGACCGCGTCACGCTGGTAGCGGACGATTTCGTATGGCGTTCCCAATTCCTCCAGCAGCCAGAGAATGCGCTGCGAGCGCGAGTTGTTGAGGTGATGGACGACGATCATCGGGGCCTCGCTGGCGGTGAAGGTTCGCGGCGCCTTTTGCCATGGCCTCGCCTCGACCGCCATGCCGCCCGGCGCTCCGGCGCTCCGGCGTTCGGCGCGGCGGAGGGTGAATTATCATCCCTCGCCGGCGCACGATCGGATATAGGGCATGGGGCGCATGCGCGACGTCTTCGAAATCCTCATCCCCCTTGCCCTGGCGGCGGTGGCGATCACCCTGGGCATCGGCGTCTATAGCCTCTTTCGCGGCGGCGAGTTCGGCCGCGCCTGGTCGAACAAGCTGATGCGCCTGCGGGTCCTGCTCCAGTTCGGCGCCATCCTCATCCTCGTCGCCGCCCTGTGGTGGCGCGGGGGCGCCCACTAGAGGCGCGGTCGGCGATGGTGGTCCTCAACCGCATCTATACGCGCGCCGGCGATCGCGGAAAAACCAGGCTCGCGAGCGGAAAGCGCGTGAGCAAGGCGAGTCTCCGGGTCGAGGCCTACGGGGCGGTGGACGAGGTCAATGCCTCGCTGGGGCTCGTTCGCCGCGAAACTCGTGGCGACGCCGACCTCGATCCGGTGATGGCGCGGATCCAGAACGAGCTCTTCGACCTCGGCGCCGATCTGGCGACGCCGCGCGGTCCAGCGGACGCGGATAGCGCCCTGCGCATCACCGCCGGCCAGGTCGCCCGCCTGGAGCGGGAGATCGACGCCCTCAACGCCGCGCTCGCTCCGCTCGCTTCGTTCGTCCTGCCCGGCGGCTGCGCGGCTTCCGCCGCCCTCCACCTCGCCCGCACGATATGCCGCCGCGCCGAGCGCCGCGCCGTCGCCTTCGCGCAGGACGCCGAGGGCGCCGGCCACGGTGAAGCACTCGCCTATTTGAACCGGCTTTCGGACCTGCTGTTCGTCGCCGCCCGCTTCGCCAACGCCAGGGACGAGGGAGACGTGCTCTGGTCTCCGGGCGCCACGCGCTGAGCGGGATCGGCGGAGGGGCCTGGCGGCCCGCTGGCGAGACCCCGGTTGGTGATCCGCCAGATCGGAATGGGCGTCAGGCACTGGTGATCCTTCGGATCCCACCACGCCCCGGCGCGGTCGCACTCCTGGATCGGCCACAGGTAGATGACATCATAGGCCGCCACACCCGCAGTCGTCAGAATGAAAAGGCCAAGGACGATGAGCTTGGCGCCCGTGATCCATCGGTGCATGGGCGCGGCTTCTATCAACAACGCCAACCGGCGCCAGCCCCCCTCGCCGGGGCCCGGCCGCGCGCTTGCATTGCGCTGGCAAGGCGCTATTGCCCACTGCCGCGCCCATGAACTCGAAGTCTGGCGTCGCGATCGCGGCTGAAGCTGGTGGTGAAGGCATGAAGGTTCTGGTCCCGGTGAAACGGGCGATCGATTCCAACGTCAAGGCGCGCGTCCGGTCCGACCAGACCGGGGTCGACCTGGCCAACGTCAAGATGTCGATGAATCCGTTCTGCGAAATTGCCGTCGAGGAGGCCGTCCGCATCAAGGAAAAAGGCCTCGCCGAAGAGATCGTGGCGGTCTCGATCGGCCCGATCCAGGCCCAGGAAACGATCCGCACCGCCCTGGCCATGGGCGCCGACCGGGGGATCCTGATCCAGACCGACGGCGACCCCGAACCGCTCGAGGTCGCCAAGCTGTTGAAGGCCGTGGCGCTCGCCGAGGCGCCCAGGCTGATCCTGATGGGCAAGCAGGCCATAGACGGCGACAACAACGCCGTGGGTCAGATGCTCTCGGCGCTGCTGGACTGGCCCCAGGCGACCTTCGCCTACAGGATCGAGATCGCCGGCGAGGTCGCGCGCGTGACCCGCGAGGTCGATGGCGGGCTGCAGACCCTGGAGCTCGACCTCCCGGCGGTGATCACCGCCGATCTGCGCCTCAACGAGCCGCGTTACGCGTCCCTGCCGAACATCATGAAAGCCAAGAAGAAGACCATCGACATCAAGACTCCCGACGACTTCGGCGGCGCCGGACAGGGTCATCTCAAAGTCCTCAAGGTCACCGAGCCGGCGAGGCGCGTGGCGGGGGTCAAGGTCGAGAACGCCGCCGATCTCGTCGCGAGGCTCAAGACCGAAGCGGGGGTGCTCTGAAGATGGCCGTCCTCGTCGTCGCCGACCACGACAACCTCTCGCTCAAGGACAACACCGCCAAGACCGTCACCGCGGCCAAGACGCTCTCGGCGGACGTCGATGTCCTGGTGGCCGGGGCGGACGTCGCCGTGGTGGCCGGCGAGGCGGCGAAGATCGCCGGGGTGCGCAAAGTGCTCACCGCCCAGAGCGATGCGCTCGGCAAGCAGATCGCGGAAGCCTTGAGCGCCTGCGTCGCTCCCCTGATGGCGGGCTATGACGCCCTTCTCGCGCCCGCCACCTCCGTGGGCAAGAATTTCGCGCCGCGCGTCGCCGCGATGCTCGACGTCGCGCCGATCAGCGAAATAGTCCAGGTCCTCGACGCCAATACCTTCGTGCGCCCGATCTACGCCGGCAACGCCCTTGAGACGATCCAGTCCTCGGACGCCAAGAAGGTGATCACCGTGCGGGCCACCGCCTTCAAGGCGGCCGACGAAGGCGGCGCGGCCCCGATCGAGGCGGTGGACCCCGGTCCCGGGGCGCGTGGGACGAGGTTCGTTTCCGACGAGATCGTCAAGTCCGACCGGCCGGAACTCGCCGGGGCCCGGATCGTCGTCTCCGGCGGCCGCGCCCTGGGCTCGGCCGAGGAGTTCCACCGGGTCATCGAACCTCTCGCCGACAAGCTGGGCGCCGCGGTGGGCGCCTCGCGAGCCGCGGTGGACGCCGGCTATGCGCCCAACGACTACCAGGTCGGCCAGACCGGCAAGGTGGTCGCCCCGCAACTCTACATTGCGATCGGCATCTCCGGCGCCATCCAGCATCTCGCCGGGATGAAGGATTCCAAGGTGATCGTCGCCATCAACAAGGATGCGGACGCGCCGATCTTCCAGGTCGCCGACTATGCGTTGGTGGCCGACTACAAGACCGCCGTTCCCGAACTCATGGCGGCCCTGACCGCGGCGGGGACATAGTCGCTACGCTGCATTGCAGCAAAAGCTTGGCGGCCGACGCCGCGGATGTGCTAGAGGGGCCGCGAGACCGAAGGGACGCTGACGGTCTGGGGTTGAACGAAACAAGGGCGCCTCGCGAGGGGCGGATCGCATGACGGAGATCAAGACGGTCGGCGTGATCGGCGCGGGCCAGATGGGAAGCGGCATCGCGCACGTCTGCGCGGTGGCGGGCTACACGGTGCTCCTCAACGACATCGCTCCGGGCAAGCTCGCCGCCAGCCTGGAAATGATCGACAAGAACATGTCGCGCCAGGTCGGGCGGGGAATCCTCAGCGAGGCCGACAAGATCGCGGCTCTGGCTCGGATCTCGCCGGCCGACGACCTGGCGACGATCGGCGCGGCCGATCTGGCCATCGAGGCGGCCACCGAGGACGAGGAGATCAAGAAGCAGATCTTCAAGGCACTCCACCCCCATCTCAGTCCCACCGTGCTGCTGGCGTCCAACACTTCGTCGATTTCGATCACCCGCCTCGCCTCCGCCACCGATCGGCCCGAGCGCTTCATCGGCCTGCATTTCATGAATCCGGCGCCGCTGATGAATCTCGTCGAGATCATCCGGGGTATCGCCACCGACGCCGCCACCTATGAGATCGCCGTGTCTTTCGCCCGCTCGCTGGGCAAGACGACGGCCAACGCCGAGGACTTCCCGGCCTTCATCGTCAACCGCGTCCTGGTGCCGATGATCAACGAGGCGATCTATACCCTCTACGAGGGAGTCGGCACGGTTGAAGCGATCGACACCGCCATGAAGCTTGGCGCCAACCATCCGATGGGACCGCTGGAACTCGGCGATTTCATCGGCCTGGATACGGTGCTTTCGATCATGAACGTGCTCTACGACGGCCTGGCGGACTCCAAATACCGCCCCTGCCCGCTTCTGGTGAAATACGTCGAGGCCGGATGGCTCGGTCGCAAGGTCGGACGCGGCTTCTACGACTACCGGGGCGAACACCCATCCCCGACGCGGTAGGGGGCCGTCTGCCTCGCCGCGCCGGCGGGCGCGAGCCCGCGCCTCTCGCTGGCCTCGCCGCGATCGCCGAACGCTACGAGGTACTGTTCTGCGACGTCTGGGGGGTGATCCACAACGGCCGCGAGGCCTTCCCATGTCCCTGCGCGAGCCTCGAGCGATGGCGCGCCGAACGTGGGCCGGTGATCCTCGTCTCCAATTCTCCCAGGCCCTGGCCCGAGGTCGCCGAGCAGCTCGATGGCCTCGGCGTGCCCCGCCAGGGGTGGTCGGTCCTGGTCACTTCGGGCGATGTAACCCGAGATCTGCTCGAAGCTCGCGCGCCCGGTCCGGCCTTGGCGATCGGCCCGGAGCGGGACGCGGGACTCTACTCCGGACTGGGCCTCGAGTTCGCCGGTCCCACCGCGGCGGCCTTCATCGCCTGCACGGGGCTCGAGGACGACGAGACCCAGACGCCTGAGGATTATCGCGACGTCCTCGCCGCGGCGGCGGCGCGCGGCCTGGAAATGATCTGCGCCAATCCCGACAAGGTCGTGCAGCGCGGAGAGCGCCTGATCTGGTGCGCCGGGGCCCTGGCCGCACTCTACCAGGGGATGGGAGGAACGGTGCGGATGGCCGGCAAGCCCTACGCGCCGATCTATGCGCTGTGCCTGGCCAAGGCGGGCGCCGCGCTCGGCCGGGGAATCGAGCGGCGCAAAGTGCTCGCGATCGGCGACGGCGTCGCCACCGACATCGCCGGAGCCAACCGTGAGGGGCTCGACGCCGTCTTCATCGCCGGCGGCATCCATGCCGATGAATTCGCGGCAGCGCCGCGGGCCGCCGATCCGGCGCTCGCCCAGGCGCTCCTCGCTCGATCCGGCGCCTGGGCCGACTACACCATGCGCGAACTCGCCTGGTGATGGCCCTCGCCACGGCCGGCGAAACGGCTAGAAAGCCGGACCAGATCGTGGGGACTCTTGAGCGCATGCGCGGATATCGCCTCGAAGATCTGAGCATCGGCCAGGCCGCGGAGCTCATCCGGATCGTGGCTGGCGACGATCTCGACGCCTTCGCGGCGGTCACCGGCGACGACAATCCGCTTCATCTCGATGAGGCTTTCGCCGCGGCCACCGCCTTCGGCGGCCGAATCGCTCATGGCATGCTCCTGGCCGGCTATATTTCGGCCGTTCTTGGGGCGAGGCTCCCCGGCGCCGGCGCCATCTACATCAGCCAGAATTTGCGGTTCCGCCGCCCGGTGCGGATCGGTGACGAGGTGACCGCGCGCGTCGAGGTTTCGACCATCGACCACGATCGTGGTCGGGTCAGCCTCGCCACCACCTGTCGCGTCGCCGGCAAGATCGTCGTCGAAGGCGAGGCCCAGGTGATGGTCCAGAGGCGGGCCGCCAAAGACGATCCGCCCGGGTCGAGCGAGGCATGAAGATCCTGCGCGGTTGGAAGAGCCTGGCGGCGGCCGACCGGGGCGCGGCGGTGGCGTTCGGCAATTTCGACGGGGCGCATCTTGGCCATCAGCGGGTGATCGCCGAGGCGGCCCAGGCGGCGGCGCGGCTTTCCGCGCCCTTGGGAGTGATCAGTTTCGAACCGCACGCGCGGATGCATTTCCAGCCCGACGCGCCGCCGTTCCGTCTGATGAGCGTCTCCCAACTGGCGCGGACGGTGGCGGCGCTCGGCGCGCGGCGGCTCTATCTGCTTCCCTTCGGCGCTGAAATGGCCGGTCTCTCCGACCAGGCGTTCGCCGCCCAGGTTCTCAGCGAGGGCCTGGGCGTGCGTCACGTCGCGGTCGGCTTCGATGTCACCTTCGGCAAGGGCCGCACCGGCGATCCCGCCGCCATGCGCGCCTACGGCGAGGCCCTGGGCTTCACGGTTTCCATCGCCCCGGTCCTGGAGGAGGCGGGGGAAAAGATCTCGTCCTCGGCGATTCGCGACGCTCTGCGCGCCGGAAAGCCCGACGCGGCGGCGACAATGCTCGGCCGGCCGTTCGCGATCGAGGGCGTGGTCCAGAAGGGCAGGCAGCTCGGTCGGCGGCTTGGCTTCCCCACCGCGAACGTGCTCCTGGGCGACTATGTGGCGCCACGCTTCGGCGTCTACGCCACCAGAACGCGGCTCACCGACGGCCGCGAGCTTCCCGGCGTCGCCAACATCGGGGTCAATCCGACCACCGGCGAGGTCTCGCCGAGGCTGGAGGTGTTCCTCTTCGATTTCGACCAGGACATCTACGGGGAGACCATCGAGACCGGCCTCGTCGCCTTTCTGCGTCCCGAGGAGAAGTTCGAGCCGCTCGGGGCGATGGTCGCCCAAATGCGCCTGGACGAGCAGCGCGCGCGCCAGGTTCTGGGCGGTTGAGGCGACGCGCGCCGCTGCGCAGACCGCATGAGCGTGGACGATCGCGGCTCAGCCCGCGGCGAGCTCCCTCAAGGCGGCGTTGGCGATGGTGAGCTTGGCGAAGGTCCAGCCGCCGCCCGACTTTTCGATTTCCTCCACCGTCTTTCGCGCCGCCCTTGCCTGCTCGGCGTTGGCCGAAGTCCAGGCGTTGACTGCGGCGCGGGCCCGCTCGGAGGTCTCTTCGGCGAGAGATCCGGCCTTGGCCATGACCGCTCCGGCGAGCGCTGCCTGCTCGGCGAGCATGTCTTCGATGAGCCGGCGCACCGCCAGCCGCTCATAGGAATCCCCGGCGGCGCGTGAAGCCGCGGCCGCCCGCAGCCTGTCGAACCCGAAAACCCCGCCAACCCGATGATAGACGAAGGCCGTCCCCTCCAGGGGCCAGCCCTGAGTCTTGGCGAGATCGGCGAGATTCGCCGCCACGGTGAGCGGCCGCATCAGGGCAACCGAGTGGGCGATGTCCTTGGGAGCGCCGGCCTTGATCCAGCCCGCCGCGCGCCTGACCGCGGCCTTCTGCTCGAACGCCGAGAGCACGCCGGGGGCCAGGCGCTTGAGGGAATCCACCGCCGGCCGGTAGGCGCCGACCAGCCCCTTGACGCCGCCTGCCTGCCTCGCGGCCCGCCTCGCCAGCCAATAGGTCTGGCCGCGCAGCGCATAGACGAGTTCGCGGAAAAGCGCGAGCTGCCCCGCCGCCGGGGCCTTGCCATCCAGACGCTCGACCCGCCGCCACGCCTCCTCGAAGCGCAGGACCTCCCGCGCCGCCTCGAAGGCGACGATGAGGGTCGCGGCGTCGCAGCCGGCGGCGGCGCGCAGGCGGCCGGGAAAAGTCGGACCGCAGAGGTTGACGATCTGGTTGTCCATCACCGTGGCGATGATCTCCCGGCGCAGGCGGTGGCGGCGCATCTCCGCCTCGAAGCGCGCCATGGGCCGGGGGAAATAGCCTTCCAGGACGCCCAGGAAGTAGGGATCGTCTGGCGCCGCCGAAGCGATCACTTCATCGAACAGATCGAGCTTGCCATAGGCGATGAGCACCGCGAGCTCCGGGCGGGTGAGGCCGTCGCCGGCCTTGGCGCGCTCGGCGAGCGCAAGGGCGTCGGGCAGCCCCTCCAGAGAGCGGTCGAGCCGGCCCCTGGCCTCCAGGGCGGTCATGAAGGCGCCCTGGGCCTCCAGATCGTCGCGCGCTTCGGCCTGGAGCAGCGAAAGGGCCAGGGTCTGGTCGTAGTTGTGGGTCAGTACCTTGGCGGCGACTTCCTGCGTCATCTCCGCCAGCAGGCGGTCGCGGTCGGCCCTGGACAGTTCGCCGGCCCGCTCGGCCATGCCGGTGAGGATCTTGATGTTGACTTCGTGGTCCGACGTGTCGACCCCAGCGGAGTTGTCGATGGCGTCGGTGTCTATCCGGCCTCCGGCCTGGGCGAATTCGATCCGGCCCCTTTGGGTGAATCCGAGATTGGCCCCCTCGCCCGCCACCTTGCAGCGCAGGTCGCCGCCATTGACCCGCACCTGGTCGTTGGCCTTGTCGCCGACGTCGACATCGTCCTCCTCGGCGCCCTTCACATAGGTGCCGATGCCGCCGAGATAGAGCAGCTCGGTCCGGGACTTGAGGATGGCGACGATGAGCTCGGCCGGCGGCAGCGAGTCGACCTCGAGATCGAGCAGGGCCTTCACCGCCTCGCTGAGCGTGACCGCCTTGGCCGAACGCAGGAAGACGCCCCCGCCCTCGGAGATCCTGGATCGGTCGTAATCGTCCCATGAGGATTGCGGCAGGTCGAACAGTCGCTGGCGCTCGGCGAAGGCGGCGGCCGGATCGGGGTCCGGATCGAGAAAGATGTGCCGGTGATCGAAGGCCGCCCGCAGCTTGATCGTCTTCGACAGGAGCATGCCGTTGCCGAAGACGTCGCCGGACATGTCGCCGATGCCGGCAACGGTGAAGCTCTCGCTCTGGATGTTCTTGCCGAGCTCGCGGAAATGCCGCGAGATCGCCTCCCACGCCCCCCGGGCGGTGATCGCCATCGCCTTGTGGTCGTAGCCGGCCGAACCGCCGGAGGCGAAGGCGTCGCCGAGCCAGAAGCCGTAGTCGTCAGCCACTTGATTGGCGATGTCGGAAAAGGTCGCGGTGCCCTTGTCGGCGGCGACCACCAGGTAGGGATCATCGCCGTCGTGGACGACCACCCCCGGCGGGGCGATGACTGCCCCGGATGCATCGATATTGTCGGTGAGATCGAGAAGTCCATGGAGGAAGGTCGTGTAGGCCGCGACCGCCTCGTCGCGCACCGCCTGCGGGCGTCCGGCGCGGGGCAGGATCTTTGGATAGAAGCCGCCCTTCGCGCCCACCGGCACGATGACTGCGTTCTTGACCTGCTGGGCCTTCACCAACCCCAACACTTCGGTGCGGAAGTCGTCCCGGCGGTCCGACCAGCGAATGCCCCCCCGGGCTACCGGCCCGAACCGCAGATGCACCGCCTCAACTCTGGGGGAGGCCACGAAGATTTCCGCGAACGGCTTGGGCGGGGGCAGGTCGGCGAGTTCGCGGCTGGCGATCTTGAAGCTGATGTGCCCCTTGCATCCACCGCCATTGCTCCTCTGGTAAAAGTTGGTGCGGGTAAGGGCCGTCACCAGTGCCGCCAGGCGCCGCAGCACACGATCGGCATCCAGGCTCTGCACCGCCTGCAGGGCTTGTTCGATCTCGGCGCGAAAGTTTGCGGCCTTGGCCGCCCGGGCGGCCAGGTCGTCGGTAAGCGCCGGATCGAAGCGGACCTCGAAGAGATCGAGGATCAGCCGGGCGACGTTGGGGTGCGCCGAGAGGGCTGCCTGCTGCACTGCCTGGCTGGGATCGAGGCCGGTTTGCTGCCGGTAGCGGGCGAGCGCCCGCACCAGGGCCGCCTTGCGCCACGAAATCGCCAGCTCCAACACCAGGCGGTTGAAGCCGTCACTCTCGGCCAGACCACCCCAGACGGCCGCGAACGCCTCCTCGAAGGGGGCCTTGATGGCCTCGAACTTCAGGTGCTCGCCGTGTTCGTCCTCCAGCACGAACTCGTGGATCCAGACCCGGCGGGCCCTGTCCTCGCCGGTCGCCGGGGTGAGCACGTAGCCCTCCTCCGTCAGGGCGCTCAGTCCCATGTCCTCGAAGATCGGCAGGACCTTCGAAAGGACCGCCGGGTCTTCTCCGCGCCGGTAGAGCTTGAAGTGGAACTGCAGCTTCGAGTCGATTGAGGTGCGGAACGCCCGCACTCTTACCGCGCGGTCCTCTCCCAGGCCGTCGACCTCGAGGATATCGGCCAGGGCCTCGGCCGCGTCATAGCGGTCCTGATACCCTGGCGAGAATGCGTTCCGGTAGTCCGCCGCCATGCGCCAGGCGCGATCGGCATCGTTGATCTCGGCTCGAATCAGCGCCTCCAGATGATCCGCCCACGTCTGGGCGATACGGACGATCTTCGTCTCGAGCGCCTCCAGATCGGGATTCTGGTGGTCCCCAGGGGTGACGCCGATGATGTAATGAACACGCGCCAGGGGGCTGTCCGAATAGCTCGGATAATAGGCCGAGACCCGTCCCCCGAAGGCCTCCGCCAGGATCGCCCCGGCGCGCTGGCGAAGTCGAGTGTCGTAGCGCTCGCGGGGGACGAAGAGCAGGATCGAGACGAACCTGTCGAAAGGATCGTGGCGGATGAAGAGCTTCGGTTTAGGACGGTCCGTCAGGTGCAATATGTCCAGCGCGGTCGCCAGAAGCTCGATCGCCCGCATCTGAAACAGCTCGTCGCGGGGATAGGTCTCCAGGATGTTCGCCAGGCGGATGGCGTTGTGGCTGCCCGCCGCGAAGCCCGCCGCCGCCATCACCCGCTCGACCTTCTGCCGCAGGAGCGGGGTCTCGCGGGCCGGCTCGTCATAGGCCTCGTGGGTGAACAGTCCCACGAACCGCACCTCACCGGAGGGCTTGCCGTCTGCGCCGTACCGGCGCACGCCGACATAGTCCATGTACGCCCGACGGTGGACGCGCGAACGCAGGTTCGACTTGGCGACCACCAGCGGTTCGGCCGCCTCCAGCCGCCGCCTCAGCGCCGCGGAGAGAACGGCCGGTTCGTTCGCGCGCCGCAGCACCGAGCGCGTCGGGTCGCGCAGCACGCCCAGCCCGTCCTCCGGCTGATAGAGCGGCTCCTCGGCGGCATACCCGCCATCTTCCGTACGCGGATAGTCATAGAGACGGGCGCCGAGGAAGACGAAATGACCCCCGTCCATCCAGCGCAGGAATTCGATGTCCTCCGCGAGGATCTCCGGATCGCCCGGCGCGGCGGCCTCGAGTTCCTTGATCGAACGGCTCATCAAGGCGCGCATCGCCTTGAAGTCGGCGACGGCGGCGCGGGCGTCGATGATCGCGCCCTCAACGCCGGCGCGCAGCGCGGCGCGTCGTTGCTTCGACAGAGGCGCGAACCACACCTGGATCATCGAACGGCGGGCCTCGCCGACGTCAACTACCGGATGGAACATCGCCTTGACTGTGATCCCCGCCTCGCTGACCTCGCCCATGACGCTGTCGACGAGGAACGGCGCGTCCCGCTGGACGACCTCGAGAAGATCCGCGTCCAGATCGACCCCCGCTTCGGTTCTGGCTGAAACGATGCGGACGCGCGGGCCGTCCTCGAGGTGGGCGGCGGCGAAGCGCCAGAAGTCGGCCAATATGGCGGCAAAATCGGCCGAGCCGACTCCGGGGATCTCATCGGGCCGGTAGTCCTCGAGCACCTGTCCGAGGAACTCGTCGACCTGGCCGGTCTCGCCCGGCGCCTCCCCCAGGCGGGCGCTGAAATTGGGCAAGAGGGAATCTGGGCTGAATCCGGCGTCCGCCGGGCCGCGGCTGTTCCTGGGCATGCGCGCGAGACTAGCGGCAAACCGCCGACATTTGAACCGCGCTCCGGGCCGGCGGCCGGCCTCGCTAGGCCTTTTCGGCGGTTGGTCGCCCAAGATCCTCCGGATGGCCGTCAGCCGACAGCAGCACCGCGATCCACCGCGAGCCAGGGAACTGCGCCAGGATCACCATCGTCAGGACGGTGAGCGGCGTCGAAAGGAACATCCCAGCTAGGCCCCAAAGCGCGCCCCAGAAGGCCAGGGACAGCAGCACGACCAGCGGGTCCATGTTGAGGCTGTGGCCCTGCATCCGCGGCAGAAGGATGTTGCCGACCACGAAGGTGATGAGAAAGAGGCAGGCCAGAAGGATTCCCGCCCTGGCGTAGCCGTCGAACTGGACCAGGGCGAAAAGCGCCGGCGCCGCGATCGCCACTACCGCGCCGACGATAGGGATGTAGTTCACCACGAAGATCAGGAAGGCCCAGAACAGAGCGTCGTCCAGGCCGATCAGCATCATCACGACCCAGGAAGCCACGGCGATCACCAGGCCAAGGACGGTCTGAATCCACAGGTAGCGCTCTATCCCGTCGCGGATGCGCAGAAAGACCAGCATCGCGTCCTGCCGCTCTTCGCGGCTGGCGAACAGTTTCACCGCTTTGCGTTCGAAGGCGTGCCGCGAGGCGATCAGGAACCCGAGGTAGATGAGGACCAGGATCGCGGTCGAAGCGAGGCCCTGGAGCGCCTGGGCGACAAAGGTCAGATAGGGGGTGGGATCGAGCTGGCCGAGGATCTGGTCGATGGTCTCGGCTCTGAGCCCAAGGCCGATGGCGAACCGGGCGATCAGGGCGTTGAGCTTGGGCTCGTGGCTGGAAAGGCTGCCGACGAAACCGCTGCCGTTGCCGGCGACGATGAAGGCGGCGATCGCCAGCAGGACCCCGAAGATCAGGATCGATGCGAGCACGGCGACGCCGGACGGCGCGGACGGCGCGCGGCGGCGGATCTGCCGCGCCAGGCCATCGACCATGACCGCCAGGAATATCGCCAGCAGCAGCGGGGTGATGATATCGCCCATCCACCGCATGGCCGCCCCGGCGACGATGACGGCGATGACCACCAGGCAATTGCGCGCGGTGCTGGCGTTCAGTGCAACAGGCATGGGACTTTCTATAGCAAGCCGGCGAAGCCTTCGTCCCTTGCGCCGTGAAGTTGGGCTCGCGGTGAGCGAGGCCCTCTTGTTCTTCTCCCCGGGCGTAAAGCCGAAGCGGCGGCGTCCGCATGGTCATCGTCGCCTTTTCGGGACAAAACCCCCCCATGAAGGAACTCGCGCGCACCACCGATGCGGTGAAGCTCTCCGCCCTGCGCTCGGTGCTGGACGAAGGCGGCGTCGCGGCGCTGGTCTTCGACGGTGCGGCCGGCGCGCTCTGGCGCGGGGTGATCCCGCAGCGGCTGATGGTCGGAGACGCCGATTTGCCGCGCGCCAAGCGCTTGCTGAGCGAGGCCGGCTTCCGCCTGGCCGGCGACGGCGACTGGGACTTGTGAGCGGGTCCCGCCGGCTCAGGCGTCGTAGAAGTAGGGCGCGTGAAGGCCCAGAAGCGTCCGCTCCCGATCCGAGGCGGTGCGCTCTACGGCCTGCGGTTCGGCGTGGCTCACCTGCGCGGTGGTGGCGATGCGCTGGGCGATGTCCCGCCGGGCATAGTGGGCCTGGAGGAAAAACCGCCGGCGTCCCGGCTGGGCGGGCGTCCCGCGGTGCCAGGCGTCGGAGACAAACAGCGCCGCGTCCCCGGCCTTTGCGGCGAGCAAAACCGCCTCGCGGCCATCGTAGGTGAGCGAAAGATCGTCCAGCCGGCCCCGGGGCGGGGTGTGGCCGGCGCGGTGCGAGCCGGGCAGCACGGCGGTGGGTCCCGCCTCGAGCGGGCAGTCCTCCAGGAAGAGGTGCATCCCGATGGCGAAGATCGGATAGGGAATCTCGTCCGGCCACGCCACTCCGGCGGGCCGCGGGACGTGTGGGCCGGCATCCATGTGCCACAGACCGCCCTGATGACCGGCGACGTTGCGCCAGGCGGTGTTGGCGATCACGTGGCAATCCTCGCCCAGCAGGGGCTCGACGACGTCCAGGATTGCGCGCGAGGCGATCGCCGCCTGCGACAGCGGCGAGCGGTTGAACATTCCGTGGCGAAACTCGTTTCGCGCATCCTGCGGCCGGTCCGGACCGGAGGCCGCGAACACCGCCCCGATCTCGGCGGCCAGGGCCGCCACGCCAGCCGCACCGAGAACGCCTTCGATCACCGCGTGGCCGTCGCGCTCGAGTTGCAGCGACGCGGCCGGCGGCGGCTCGTTCCTCAGGCGAAGATAGCCGTGGGTGCGGGTGATCATGCCGGGCCCAAGTCTAGTCGGCGCGGCGCGGCGATCAAGCCCGGGCCGCGCCGCTCTTCCGGAACCTCCGGAAACGGGGTGCGGCGCGCATCACTTGCTCGGCCGCGCGGCGCGGCGAACCGACCCGCTACCAGCGGCGGCGGAATCCGTAGGGGCGGCCGCGCCAGCCGCCGCGCCAGCCTGGGCCCCAGAACCAGCGGTGTCCCCAGTACCAATAGCGATAGGGGCGATAGATCCACTGTCCGCCGGACCAGAACCACGGATTGTACCAACCAGGTCCGTAGATCACTCCTGGACCATAGACCGGCCCGCCGTAGACGAAGCCGGGCGCTCCGGCGCGAACGATGTAGCCGGGCGGGCAATAGGCGCCCCGGCCCGAACTCGCGCCCACCGCCGCGCCCGCCGTGGCCCCGACCGCGCCGCCGACGACGGCGCCGGCGAAGTGGTCGCCGCGCCCGGCGATGGCCGAGCCGGCCACCGCGCCGAGCACGCCGCCGATCACGGCGCCGGCGACCGTGTTGTTGTTGCGCTGGTCGACGCAGTTCTGCGCGGCCCACGCTGAATAGCGGGCGGCGTAGTCGCGATCGTATTGCTGGGCGCGGTCGTCATAGGCCGAGCCGGGCGCGCTGCCTTCGGGCGGCGGCGCATACTGGCCCTGCGGCGGCGCGACGTCGCCGCGGTCATAGCCGGCCGGCGGCGGTGAATACTGGCCATCGCCGGTCGACGCCGGTTGCGCGCTGCTTGCCGTCGCGTCGACGATCATCGCCAGGGCGGAGATCGAGGCGACGACCGCGGCGCGTTTCGCGGAGGCTCTGTTCCTCATCCTTGGTCCCTTCCTTCATGCCAACAGGGGCCCTGCCGAGCCCAGGAAAAACGACCAACCTTTGGACCCGCCAGCCTGAACCGGTCATGAACGGAACCTTCAGGGAAAGCTCGCGCCCGGCCGGCACGTTCGGTTGCGATCACTGAACGATCGGTGGATGGCATAGAGGCAGGACTAAAATGGAGTCACGATGGCCAAGGAGGTCGCGATCGCGGCAATCCGCGCGGGGCGCCGCTGGCTGCGCCAGCTCAGGACGCTGCCGGGGCCGGCGGCGTAACGCCCCAGGCCAGGTGCTCGGCGAGCGCGCGCCAGTGGCCGTGTCGCTGGATGTAGGTCACCGTCACCCGCAGCGTATTCGTGTACGGCGTGCCGTCGCGCACGCCGCGCGCGGTGTCGGTCTCGACGATCACCGCCGTGTCGCCGATGACGATCACCGTTTCGTCCGAAATGTCCTGTGATTCGGTCGGCCCAGGGCGCGTCACCAGCCTGATGAAGTCGCTCTTGCCGACCGGCTTGGAGGTAAGGAACGTGCAAACGAACTGGTCGTCGAGGATCCGCACGAGCGGCGCGGGATCGCGATTGACCTCCGCCCCGACCCATTCGCGCTCCAGCGCCGCCAGCTGCGCCTTCGCGCCGGCGTTGGCGTCGTCGCCGGCGCTGGCTTGGCCGCCCACACCCAGCGCCGCCGCCACGAAGGAAGCAAAGCTGATCCAATCCCTCTTTCCCATACGTTCCCCCTATCTTCGGGCGGCTTGCACCTTGATCGACGGCCGGCTCACGTCGCCGAACCGAAGCTTCATGAGCCCCCCGGCTTGCCTGCTCGTAACCTAGGGTTTGGTGGTCGCCGGCGCGGCGACGGTCCCTGGCGCATCCGGCGACGGCGTATTGATCGAGGCGACGAACTTCCAGGTCCCGTCATCGCCCTTGCGCAGCGCATCCATGCCGCTGCCGATTTCATGCACGACCTTGTGAGTCTTTGAGTCGGTGGAGGTCTGATCGTACCGCCAGACGTCATAGGCCATGCTGCCGTCTTTGGAGACTTCGACCCGGTTCAGGGTGAACTTGAAGTCATATGCGGGATCGTTGGCGAACGGCGCGAAGGACTTGGCGATCGCCTGCGGTCCTTGCGCGACCGGCGCGCCAGGCGAGACAGAGATCCCGTCAGCGGCGTAGGTGGCGCCAAATTTCTCGTATTGGTGGGCAACTATGTAGGCCACGTCCTGGTTGTCGAGGGCAGTGATCGCGGCCACGTCACTGGTGTGGTCGGCCGCGGGAGCCTTGGCGGTAGGCGCGCAACCGGCGAGGCCTCCGGCCAAACAGGCGGAGACGAGGACGGCGACAGTATTGGTGCAGGACAAGGTTTTCCCCCCAAGGAATGGGCCGGGCTGCGCGGCGCGGCAAGCGAATTTAAGTGCAAGGCCAAGAAACTCCACCCACCTCGAACTAGCGGGCGATCAAACGCAGTCTCCGCCGACGGCGGACCGAACGCGTATCAAACAATGCCGCATGCTTGCGCCAAAAGTCCGCCGGCGGCAAGCCGCTCGAAGGTGAGCGTCAATGCCCATGACCGACGGACAGACCCCGGGAAAATTTGAGTGTGGGACTCGAAGGTTCTGGGAGCGCCCATCAACGGCTGCTCCCGGATCTGACTGCTCGCTCACCACCCGTTCTTCTTTGGTCGGGCATGCCGTGTGTGGCCCGGCCCGAATGTCCGGATTCCACCACCCCAAGCGGACTCTCGCCATTCCCTGGTCAATTTAGGTCAAGACAAAGAAGAAGATGATGACGAATGCGATCGAGCAGATGTTCAGCAGGGCAGGAATGACCACAGCCGCGACGCCTCTGCGGCGCACTAGGGCCGCCCCGGTCAGCACGGCCATCGCGGTACCATCTGTCTGGCTCGCACCAGTAGCTAGGGACGCCAACTCGGATTTTCTATGTCGCGCGAAAGGTGGCCGGAGCTACGCGATAGGCGGGCGCGATTTCATCCTACCCCCCACCCACCAGGGTCGCGGAATCAGGGGGGATTTCCCGTAAAGTTAGTGGGGATGCAGTGGGGTGGGACTTATCCTCACATATCCAAGGCCGGCTAAGCCCTTGAATTTATTGGAGCGGGCGAAGAGATTCGAACTCTCGACCCCAACCTTGGCAAGGTTGTGCTCTACCACTGAGCTACGCCCGCGCTCCGCTGGCGGGGCGGCTTATCGCAGAGTGGCGGCGGCCTTGGCAAGCGAAGCGGCGCGCGCTTTCACAGCCCGAGCTTCAGAGCCTTGAGCCGGCGCTTGTTGACGTGCGCCTTGGGCGGCGGATCGGTGTCGGTGGGCATCTCGCCCTTGAAATAGTAGCGCTGCCACGCCTCCTTCACCGCCGCCGGATCGCGCTTGTAGAGACGGGCGTTGAAGTCGTCGCGGCGGGCGCGCCAGGCTTCGTACTGGCCGAACAGATCGAGGTCGCGCTCCAGGGATCGCTGGACCAGATCGAAGCTCTCCAGCGGCTTGTCCTTCGCCAGGGTGATGAAGCAGAACGGCTCGCCCTTGGCGAAACGCACCCGACCGGGGCGGGTGAAGACCCAGTTCATGGTGAAGGGGAAGGGAAGCCAGTCGGTCTCCACCAGACCGACGAGGGGCTGGATGCCATCCTTGACGTGGTTGGGCGGGCCGCCGGCCCACATCGACCAGCCTTCGGGGGTTCGGAACAGATACCCCGGGTGGAAGGTGACCACGCCGTGGCTGAAGTGGCTCTTCACGAAATCATCGAAGCCGGGGAAGGGGTGGTCGGCGCGAAGGGTAATGTCGCCCTGTTCGATGCCGCCGTTCCATTCGGCGGTGAAACCCACCGGGCACAGGATCTCCCAGCCGGTCGAGTTGGCCATGGTCATCGGCAGGCACCGATAGGGATGGCGGTCCAGGAACCGGTCCATCCAGGCGCGCTGCGGGCGGCCGGGCACAATGTCCGGCGGCCGGGTCGCGGTGGGGAAGCATTCCAGTTCCATCACGGAGCGGCGTCCTTCTGGCCACGGGGCTCGGCGAACTCTTACCCCTCCCTCCCCGCCATTGGGAGGGAAGACGCGGCTCGACATCGACGCCGTCGAGGCGATCGATCGAACACCAGGTCGCCAGATCGCAGGGGAGAGGGCGCGCGATCCAATCCGCGCTAGACAGGCCCGATGATGTCCCGAGCCGAGCTGATGGCGTTCCTGGATGCCCGGGGTATCGCCCATTCCACCCTTGACCATCCGCCTGTGTTCACTGTCGGCGAGGGGCTCGAGATCAAGAAGATGCTCGCCGGCCAGCACACCAAGAACCTCTTCTTGCAGGACGCCAAAGGGGCGCGGTGGCTGATCTCGGCCAGGGACGATGCGCGGATCGACCTCAAGGCCCTGCCGGCGGTGATCGGTTCGGCCCGCCTGTCCTTCGCCGGCGAGGTGGAACTCTGGGCGGCCCTGGGCGTCACCCCCGGCTCGGTGACCGCCCTGGCCCTGGTCAACGACACGGCCCGAGAGGTCGGCTTCGTCCTCGACGCGGCGCTGTGGAAGGCGGACAGGGTGAACTTTCACCCGCTGACCAACACCGCGACGACCACACTGGGCAAGGCGGGATTTCGCCGGTTCCTTCGCGCCCTTCGCGTCACTCCACGCATCGTCGATTTCGGGTGAGCGGGGATGGAAGCTCAAAAAACGCCGTCATGCGTTGCAGGGGCGCGGGAGGGGGGCCATCTTTGGCGCCGGCCAAGAATGCACGGGAACGAGGACGCCATGTCCCTGATCGGTGAAAACACGGCGGTGAAACCCGCGGCCGACCTCATCAAGGAGGGCTCGGACCGGACCTTCGCCGCCGACGTGCTGGAGGCATCCAGAGAGCAGCCGGTGATCGTCGATTTCTGGGCGACATGGTGCGGGCCGTGCAAACAGCTCACCCCCGCCCTGGAAAAGGCGGTCATCGCCGCCAAGGGCGCGGTGAAACTCGTCAAGATCGACATCGACAAGAACCCGGTCATCGCCGGCCAGCTGCGCGTTCAGTCGATCCCCACCGTCTACGCCTTCGCCGACGGCAAGCCGGTGGACGGCTTCCAGGGCGCGGTTCCGGAAAGCCAGATAAAGGCCTTCATCGACAAGCTCGCCCCGGCGCCGGAGGCGTCCCGGGCCGAACAGCTTCTGGAGCTCGCGCGCGAGTCGCTCGGCCTTGGCGACACCGGCGGCGCGGCCCAGGCCTTCGCGGAGGTGCTGGCCGCCGACCCGAAGAACCTCGCGGCGATCGGCGGCCTGGCGCGGTGTTACCTCGCCGGCGGCGATCACGAGCGCGCCGGCGAAGTCGCCGCCATGGCCGGCCCCGAGGCCCACACTCCCGACCTGGACGGAGTGCGCGCCGCCCTCGTTCTTGCCGCGGCCGCCCCGGCAGACACCAAGGTCTTCGAAAAGCGCCTCGCCGCCGACGCCGGCGACCACGCCGCCCGCCTCGAGCTCGCAAAGGCCCTGGCCGGGAAGGCGAAATTCGCCGACGCCGCCGACCATCTGCTGACCATCATCGAGAAGGACCGGGACTGGAACGAGGGCGCGGCGCGCCAGCAACTCCTCACCGTGTTCGAGGCTGCCGGTCCGGCGTCGGACGTGTCCAGACAGGGCAGGCGGCGTCTGTCGTCGATCCTGTTTTCCTGAAGCGGCGAGCGGAGGACAAAGGCCGATGGTCGCGGGCGGCTACAGGAGGGTCGCCGACCTGCCCTCGAAGATCCCCGTCTTCCCCCTCGATGGGGCGGTGCTGCTGCCTTTCGGCGAACTGCCCCTGAGGATCTTCGAGCCCCGCTATCTGGCCATGGTCGACGACGCCATGGCCGGCGAGCGGATGATCGGCATGGTGCAGACCCGGCGCGGAGGCAACCGGAACCGGCCCAAGCTGCAGCGGGTCGGCTGCGCGGGTCGGATCACCTCCTATGCGGAGACCTCCGATGGGAAATATCTGATCACCCTCACCGGGATCTGCCGGTTCGAGACCGGCGAGGAGCTGATCGTCCAGACGCCCTATCGGCAGATCCACGTTGGCTGGGCGATGTTCCAGGCCGATCTGGAAATGGAGGACGAGGCGGTGGAATTCGAGCGGGCGCCGTTTCTCGCCCTGCTACGCCGATATCTGGACACGCGCGGTCTGGGGATCGAATGGGACGCCGTCGCCGCCGCCCCCGCTCCAGCGCTCATCAACAGCCTGAGCATGGCCCTGCCCTTCGAGACCGCGGAGAAACAGGCCCTTCTGGAAGCCCCCGGCCTCGAAGAGCGCCGCGCCGCCCTGGCCGCGCTGCTGGAGATCGACTCCGCCTTCGGCGGCGACCAGGATGACGAACCCCCGCCACTGCAGTAGCCGTGAACCCATGACCGAAACCACCCCCGAGCTCGATCCGCGCCTGCTGGAGATCCTGGTCTGCCCGGTGACGCACGGCGCCCTGATTTACGACAGGGAAAAGGCCGAGCTGGTCAGCAAAAGCGCCGGGCTGGCCTATCCGATCCGCGACGGGGTCCCGATCATGCTCCCCGAAGAAGCCCGGCCCCTCGGCGAGGGGGAATAGGCCCGCGAGGCTGCTCTCGCCGAAGCGAGAAGGGTTTCCGTCTAAGGCGTCTCGCCCCGGAGCAGCGCCGGCAGATCGCCCACCGCGCCCCCGGCTTCGCGCATGAAGAACCGCCGCGCCGGGCCGAAGCGGTTCACCGCGGTCATCGCCAGATCCCGCCCAATTCTGATAAGGCGATGGTCGTTGGAGAACAGCCGATTGAAGACGTCGGTGGCGAGGGCGACGCCGACATTATCGACGCCGCGCCAGCGGGCGTAGCGGCCAAGGACGCTTTCCGCGCCGAGATCCTCGCCAAGGCGCAGAGCCTGGATCAATACCTGCGCGAGGGCGGCGGCGTCCTTGAGCCCCATGTTGAGGCCCTGGCCGGCGATGGGGTGGATGGCGTGCGCCGCATCGCCCAGCAGCGCCACGCGCGGGGCGGTCAACCGGTCAGCGAGCAGCAGGCCGAGCGGATAGAAGAATCTCGGCCCCTCGACCTGAACGTGCCCGAGAAAAGGCCCGAAACGCCGGCGCAGATGCGCCTCGAAGATCTCGGAGCGCGCCGCCTTCAGGGCGCCGCCGGCCGCGCGCCGCTCCGTCCACACCAGACTGACGCGCCGGCCGGTGAGCGGCAGGATGGCGAAGGGCCCAGCGGGCAGGAAATGCTCATAGGCCACGCCCTTGTGATCGTGCTCGATGCTCACCGTGGCTACCACCCCAACCTGGCGATAGTCCCAGCCCACGGTCCCGATCCCCGCCTCGCGCCGCACGAACGAACCCTTGCCATCGGCGCCGACGACGAGCGGGGCGACGAGCCGCCGCCCGCCATCGAGCGTCACCGCCGCCCAACCCGCGCAGACTTCCATCGCCGCGACCCTGGCCGGCGCCACGACCTCGATCCCCGCGTCCGCCGCGGCGCCGGCGAGGGCAGCGCGGATATGCCGGTTTTCCAGCATGTAGCCGAGCGGATCTCCCTCGCCCCGGCCGGCGACCTCGGCGGCGTCGAAGCGCAGCCAGGCGGCGCCGGGCGGGGAAGTCGCGGCGCCAGGCGAGCGGCCGTCGGTGACCAGGATCTGCTCGATGGGCTGGGCGTCGGGCGCCAGGCGCGGGGCGAGGCCGAGCGCGCGCCATTGGCGGAAGGCCGCCAGGGAGATGGCGCTGGCCCTGCCGTCGAAGCTCTCCGCGGTCTGTGTTTCGAAGGGGGCCGGATCGATGAGGATGGGCTTCAAGCCACCTTTCGCCAGTCCCAGGGCCAGGGTGACGCCGGCCATCCCGGCGCCGGCGATGATCATGTCCGCGTCGGCGGCGGGCTTCATGGAGGCGGGAGAGCCTCTTCCTCCTCGCTGGCGAGTCCCATCATGTGGAAGCCCGCGTCGACGTGAACCACCTCTCCGGTGGTCGATCGGCCGAGGTCGGAGAGCAGCCACAGGGCGCAGCCGGCGACCCCCTCCATCGAGGTGTCCTCCTTCATCGCGCTCAGGGCGCGGCCCTGGCCGAGCATCGAGCGCCCGCCGGCGATCCCTGCCAGGGAAAGGGTGCGCATGGCGCCGGCCGATATCGCATTGACGCGGATTGCCTTGGGACCCAGGTCACGCGCGACGTAGCGCACCGCCGCCTCGAGCGCCGCCTTGGCGACCCCCATGGTGTTGTAGTTGGGAATCGCCCGCTCGGCGCCGAGGTAGGTCAGGGTGATGATAGAGCCCCCGCCGCGCATCAGGCGCGCGCCGCGCCTGGCGGCGTCGACGAAACTGTAGACCGAGATGTCCAGCGCCTGGGCGAAACCCGCCCGGGTGGCGTTCTCGACGAACGAGCCCTTGATCTGGTTGCGGTCGGCGTAGGCGATGGCGTGGACCAGGAAGTCGAGGCCGCCCCAGGCGTCCTCCACGATCTTGAACGCGGCCTCCATGGAGGCGTCGCTGGCGGCGTCGAAGGTCGCATAGACCTTGGCGCCGATCTTCTCGCCCAAAGGCCGGACCCTCTTTTCGTTGGCCTGCATGTAGGCCAGGGCCACCTCCGCGCCCTGGGCGGCGAGCTGTGAGGCGATGCCCCACGCGATCGAGTTCTGGTTGGCCACTCCCATCACCAAGCCCTTCTTGCCGGCCATGAGCTCGCCCTTGGGCAGCGCGTATTCCTCAGCCATCGGTGGCTCCGCGGGAATGGGAAGTCCTAGCTAGCAGCGGCCGCCGCGCCGCGAAAGCCGCCGCCGTCACACCCGGCTCATCACCAGGCATCCGTTGGTGCCGCCGAAGCCGAAGCTGTTGGACATCGCCGCCTCGATCGGCCGCTCGATCCTCATCCGGGCGATGGGAAGATCCTCGAAGGCCGGGTCGAGGGTCTCGATGTTGGCGCTCTCGGCGACGAAGCCCTCGCGCATCATCAGCAGGCAGTAGATGGCCTCCTGCGCGCCCGCCGCGCCCAGACTGTGGCCGGTCAGGGCCTTGGTCGAGGAGATCAGGGGCGCGGCGGCGCCGAAGACCTCGCGCACCGCCGCCATCTCCTTGAGGTCGCCGACTGGGGTCCCGGTGCCGTGCGGATTGAGGTAGTCGATCCGCCGTCCCCCGGCCCCGGCGAGCGCGAGCCGCATGCACCGCGCGGCGCCTTCTCCCGAGGGGGCAACCATGTCGTGGCCATCGGAATTGGCCCCATAGCCGACGATCTCGCCGTGGATCGTGGCGCCCCGGGCCCTGGCCCGCTCGAGTTCCTCCAGAACTACCATTCCGGCGCCGCCGGCGATGACGAACCCGTCCCGGTCGACATCGTAGGGGCGGCTGGCTTTCGTCGGCGCGTCGTTGAAACGCGACGACATCGCGCCCATGGCGTCGAACAGTGACGACAAGGTCCAGTGAAGCTCCTCACAGCCGCCGGCGAACACCATGTCCTGGTTCCCAAGTCGGATCTGTTCGAACGCGGCGCCGATGCAGTGGGTGGAGGTCGCGCAGGCCGACGAGATCGAGTAGTTGACGCCGCGGATTTTGAACCAGGTCGCCAGCGTCCCCGACGGGCCCGAGCTCATCGCCTTGGGGACCGCGAAGGGGCCGATCCGCTTGACGCCCCTGCTCCTGGCGATGTCGGCCGCCTCGACGATGGTCCTGGTGGAAGGCCCGCCGGAGCCGACGATCAGCCCGACGCGCTCGTCAGAGACCTCGCCACTCTCCAGCCCCGCATCGGCGATGGCCTGCTCCATGGCAATGTGGGCGTAGGCCGTGCCCGCGGCGAGGAACCGGGCCGCGCGGCGATCGACCATCGCTTCCCAGTCTATCGTGGGCGCCGCGTGCACCTGACAGCGGAAGCCGAGTTCGGCGTATTCCGGAGCGGCCACGACACCGGAACGCGCCTTGCGAAGCGAAGCGGTGACCGCAGAGGCGTCGGCGCCGATCGAGGAGACGACGCCCATTCCGGTGACGACGACGCGACGCATCGATCTCCCTTCCGCCCCTGTTCGCGCGCTGCTCAGGCCAGACCGGCCGCGCTGAACAGGCCGACCCTCAGGTCCTTCGCCTCATAGATAGGTCGACCGTCGGCCTCCATCACCCCGTCGGCGACCCCCATCACCAACCGGCGCAGGATCACCCGCTTCATGTCGATCCGATAGACCACCTTCTTCACCGCCGTGCCGACCTGGCCCGAGAAGCGGACCTCGCCGACGCCCACGGCCCGGCCGCGGCCGGGGGCGCCCGACCAGCCCAGAAAGAAGCCCACCAACTGCCACATGGCGTCGACGCCGAGGCACCCCGGCATCACCGGGTCGCCGACGAAGTGACAGGCGAAGAACCACAGGGAAGGATCGACATCGAGTTCGGCGACGATCTGGCCCTTGCCTCCGGGGCCGCCGCTGGCCGAGATGTGGGTGATCCGGTCGAACATCAGCATCGGCGGTGACGGCAGCTGGGCGTTGCCCGGCCCGAACATCTCGCCCCTGGCGCACCTCAGGAGGTCTTCGCGGTCGAAGCTGGTCTGTGCGGCGGTTTTCATGGACGGAGCGCGTAGCACGCTCTCGGCGCGCGCCTCAACGACATTGCCGGGCGCTCGACAGACCCCAGAGCCGATCGGCCTCGACCCATCCGGAAACCGAACCCGCCTTCACCTTGCACCAGGAATTCCGGCAGCGGCCCAGGGAGGCGATGGAGCGAACGTTCAGCAGCCCCGCCGTGGGCGCCAGAGCCCTGGGCGCCCGATGCATTGGCGCCGGTCCCTCGCCCACCGCCATCACCGTGCGCTTGCCATCGAGCATCGAGCGGTGAACCCAGACCGCGCCGCCGTCGGGATCGCAGATGCGCCGCCAGTCGGTGGTCTCGGCGACCACCTGCACCGGCAGGCCCTGGACGCGATAGACCCACGCGGCCGGGTAGTCCTTGCCTGGGCCCTTGCGGCCGAACACCTCGCCGTGTTTGAGGCTGAGGTAGCGCGGCACACAAAATCCCGAAACGCTCTTACCCCTAGCCTCGGGCGGACAGTTGCCGCCCTCGCCGCCATGGACGCCGCAGGACGCCAGGGCGGCGGCGGCGAGCGCGGCCGCCGCCAGCCATGCGGGCCGTCGGGGTGAGACGTCGCTTGCTTGGCCGTGGGTCGCCGCTTTGCTAGAGGTCAGAAGACATCCCCGTCGCGCCGCAAGACCTTTGTCCAAGACCGCCATGGCCGCCCACAAGCCGAAGGTCGTCGTCACCCGCAAACTCCCCGATCCGGTGGAGACGCGGATGCGCGAGTTGTTCGACACCGAATTGAACCTCGACGACACGCCGATGAACGCCGACGATATGGCGCTGGCCATGCAGCGGGCCGACGTCCTGGCCTGCACCATCACCGATCGCATCGATGCGCCCCTCCTGGCCCGGTCCGGCGACAAGCTCAAGCTCATCGCCAATTTCGGGGTGGGAGTGGACCATATAGACGTCCCCGCGGCCAACGCCCACGGGATCACGGTCACCAACACCCCCGGCGTTCTGACCGAAGACACCGCCGACCTCACAATGGGTCTGGTCCTGGCCGCGGCGAGGCGGGTGGTCGAAGGCGCCAACATCGTCCAGGCAGGCGAATTTCGCGGCTGGTCCCCGACCTGGATGCTCGGGCGGCGGCTGTGGGGGAAGCGTCTGGGAATCGTCGGCATGGGACGGATCGGCCAGGCGCTGGCCAAGCGGGCGCGGGCGTTCGGCCTTTCCATCCACTATCACAACCGAAAGCCGGTCAGCCCGAGGATCGCCGAGGAACTGGAGGCCACCTACTGGGAAAGCCTCGACCAGATGCTGGCGCGGATGGACGTGGTGAGCGTGAACTGTCCGCACACCCCGGCGACCTACCATCTGCTTTCGGCGCGCCGGCTGAAGCTGCTGCAGCCCCATGCCATCGTCGTCAACACCGCTCGCGGCGAGATCATCGACGAGGCGGCCCTGGCCGGGATGCTCCAGCGCGGCGAACTCGCGGGCGCCGGCCTGGACGTCTACGAGCACGAACCGGCGGTGAATCCCAAGCTGCTGAAGCTGCCCAACGTCGTCCTCTTGCCGCACATGAGTTCGGCGACCATCGAGGGACGCATCGACATGGGCGAAAAGGTCATCATCAACATCCGGACCTGGATGGATGGCCACAAGCCCCCCGACCGCGTGATCCCCTCGATGCTGTGAGGGCGCTCAGGGCCGGCCGCACACCGGACATTGCGGGTCGGCGCCGATCCTCACGGTGCGCGCTTCTGCGGAGAGGGCGTCGAGGATCAGCAGGCGGCCCAGGAGGACCTCTCCGGCGCCGGTGACGAGCTTGACCGCCTCGAGCGCCATCATCGAGCCGATAACCCCCGCCAGGGCGCCGATGACCCCGACCGCGGCGCAGGTCTCGGCCTCCGGCGGGATCTCCGGCACCAGGCAGCGATAGCAGGGCCGACCCTCGAAAACCGCGACCTGTCCGGTCCAGCGGCCTATGGCGCCGCTGATCAGCGGCCGACGTTCGGCGACACAGGCCGCGTTGACCGCGAACCGCGTGGCGAAGTCGTCCGTGCCGTCGAGGACCAGATCGTGGCCCGCGACCAGGGCGCCGGCGTTAGCGGCGGTCACGCTCACCGCCAGAGGCTCGATCGCCGTGTTGGGGTTGATCGCGGCCAGGCGCGCGGCGGCGGCCTCCACCTTGTCCGCCTCGAGGTCGGCGACGCCATAGATCACCTGCCGTTGGAGATTCGAGAGGCTGACCAGGTCCGGATCGGCGAGGGTGATCCGGCCGACTCCCGCGGCGGCGAGGTAGAGCGAGGCCGGGGCGCCCAGCCCCCCAGCGCCGACGATGAGCACGCTCGCCGCCTTCAGCTTCTGCTGACCCGGGCCGCCGATCTCGCGCAGGACCAGGTGGCGGGCGTAGCGCTCGACCTCCTCGGGCGAAAAGGTCAACCGCCTTGACCCGGGGGCCGCGCGCCGCCACATGGCCGACGATGCGAAGGGCAGATTTTCCCGACTGGCATGGGACCACCATTCTGGCCGTTCGCAAGGCCGGATCGACGGTGATCGCCGGCGACGGACAGGTCTCCATGGGCCAGACAATCGTCAAGGGCAACGCTCGCAAGGTGCGGCGTCTCGCCGGAGGACGGGTGGTGGCCGGTTTCGCCGGGGCCACCGCCGACGCCTTCACCCTCATCGAGAGGCTGGAGGCGAAGTTGGACCAGTACCCGGAGCAACTCGTCCGGGCCTGCGTGGATCTGGCCAAGGACTGGCGCACGGATCGCTATCTGCGCCGCCTGGAGGCGATGCTGATCGCCGCCGACTCGCGCTCGATCTTCACCCTCTCCGGGGCTGGCGATGTGCTGGAGCCGGAGAACGGCGTGGCGGCGATTGGTTCGGGCGGGGCCTATGCCCTGGCGGCGGCTCGGGCCCTGTGCGACTTCGAGATGACCGCCGAGCAGGTCGCCCGGCGGGCGATGGCCATCGCGGCGGAGATCTGCGTCTACACCAACACCGAACTGACGGTGGAGACCGTCGAGGACGCATGAGCGAGTTCACGCCGCGGGAGATCGTTTCGGAGCTGGACCGCTTCGTCGTCGGCCAGGGCGAGGCGAAGAAAGCGGTGGCGATCGCCCTGCGCAACCGCTGGCGACGCCGCAGGGCGCCCGAGGCGCTCCGCGATGAGATCATGCCCAAGAACATCCTGATGATCGGTCCTACCGGGGTGGGCAAGACCGAGATCGCGCGGCGCCTGGCCAGGCTCGCCCAATCCCCGTTCCTGAAGGTCGAGGCGACGAAGTTCACCGAGGTGGGCTATGTCGGACGCGACGTCGACCAGATCATCCGCGACCTCGTCGAGACCGCGATTGTCATGGTCCGCGACCGGCGGCGCTCCGCGGTCGGCGCGAAGGCGGATCAAGCAGCCGAGGAGCGGCTGCTGGACGCGCTGGTGGGCCAGGGCGCCGGCGCCGCGACGCGGGAATCGTTTCGCGGGAAGCTTCGCGGCGGCGAACTTGATCTCAAGGAGGTTGAACTCACCCTCGCCGACACCGGCTCGCCGCTGCAGGGCTTCGACATTCCCGGCCAGCCCGGCGCCTCGCTGGGAGTGCTCAATCTCTCGGAGATCATGAGCAAGGCGTTCGGCGGCAGGACCAAGACCCACAAGACCACAGTCGCCGGCGCCTGGGCGCCCCTGATCGCCGAGGAAAGCGACAAGCTGGTCGATCAGGAAGCCCTGACCCAGGACGCCCTGCATCTGGCGGAGAACGACGGGATCGTCTTCCTCGACGAGATCGACAAGGTCGCCTCCAAGAGCGAGCGGATGGGCGCGGACATCTCTCGCGAGGGCGTCCAGCGAGACCTCCTGCCGCTCATCGAGGGGACCACCGTCTCGACAAAATACGGGCCGGTGAAGACCGACCACATCCTCTTCATCGCCTCCGGCGCGTTCCATGTGGCCAAGCCTTCCGACCTGCTTCCCGAACTCCAGGGCCGGCTGCCGATCCGGGTGGAGCTCAAGGCCCTGACGCGTGAGGATCTGCGGCGGATTCTCACCGAGCCGGAAGCCAATCTCATCCGCCAGCATCAGGCGCTTCTCGCCACCGAGGGGGTTGAGATTACCTTTTCGGAAGACGCCATCGACGCCCTTGCAGACGCCGCCGAGGCGGTGAACGCCTCGCTGGAGAACATCGGCGCGCGTCGACTGCAGACGGTGCTCGAAAAGGTCCTGGAGGAGATCAGCTTTCAGGCCGGCGATCGCCCGGCGGAGTCGGTGAGGATCGACGGGGCCTATGTGCGTGAGCGGGTGGAGGAGCTCTCGCGCAACGCCGATCTTTCGCGGTTCATCCTCTAATGGCGCGCGAAGCTCTCAAGCCGGCAGGGCGCCGGCGCGGGCGCGCATGATGGCCCGATCGAGGGCTTGGCAGAAATTGAGGCGTTCGCCGCGGCTCAGGGCGCCGGCCACGGCCACTTCCCGGTTGGAAAGCCTCAGGCGCAGGTCGGTCGCATCCTCGGCTTCACCGTGAAGAGCGACACGCGTGAAGGCGGTCGGGGAAGACCACATCACCGTCGCACCGCGACTGGTCTCGAGCGAAACCCGCACCTCCCGGGCGCTGACCTGAATCCGCTCGGTGCTCGCCGTGGCGCGCCGGCTGATGAGGAAGGCGCCGATCAGGGCGATGACGTCCAGGGCCAAGAAGATCGGAACCGGGCCGGCGCCGAGCACGACGAACGCCGTCGCCGTTGTCGCGTTGATCAGGGTGAGGATGCTGATCAGAACGATGAGCCCCCGCTTCGAGAGGGAGCGGTGCGGCGTTATCACCGCGTCCATGTAGAGCGGGCCGTCCATCGCGCGCGAGAATAGGAGGCCATCTTCTGCTTGGCCAGATGTGGGAAGATCACCATGGTCGGGCGATGAGCACCAAGCCCCCGCCCGCCGAGCGACGCCGGATCGCCGAGATCTTCGCCCGTCTGGCGGCCGCGGTCCCAGAACCGCGGACCGAACTCCGCTACCGCTCGCCGTTCACCCTGCTCGCAGCGGTGGTGCTGTCGGCGCAAGCCACCGACAAATCGGTCAATGCGGCTACCGCGCGGCTCTTCGAGGTCGCCGACACGCCGGCCGGGATGATCGCGATCGGCGAGGCGGGCCTCATCCCGTTCATCGCCTCGATTGGCCTTTTCCGCACCAAGGCGAGAAATCTCATCGCGCTGTCGCGAATCCTCGAGACGGAGCACGGCGGCGGGGTTCCTCTGCGCCGGGAAGCGCTCGAGGCCCTCCCCGGGGTCGGCCGAAAGACCGCGAGCGTCGTCCTCAACGAGCTGGGCGCCGAGACGGCGATCGCGGTCGATACTCACGTCTTCCGCGTCGCGCACCGCCTCGGCCTCTCGCTCGGCAAGACTCCGGGCCAGGTCGAAGCCGATCTGATGCGCGTGACGCCCAAGGAGAGGCGGGCTCGCGCTCATCACTGGCTCATCCTGCATGGACGCTACGTCTGCCTCGCGCGGCGCCCCAAATGCGGCGGTTGCACTCTCGCCGATCTCTGCCCCTCGCGAGAGTTCTTCGTGGGGGCGTGAACGTCCGATGCTCTCGTCAGGCGTCCCGCCTTGCTGTAGGTCGCCTTCGCGCCCGCCCGCCTGGACCTCTCATCACCCATGCCACGCCTTTACGACGTCGTCGCCATCGGGAACGCGATCGTCGATGTCATCGCCCCGGCGTCGGAACGATTTCTCCAGGCCGAGGGCCTGGCCAAGGGCGCCATGACTCTGATCGACGAGTCTCGCGCGCACGCGCTCTACGCGCGCATGGCCCCCGGGGTGGAGGCCTCGGGCGGCTCGGCCGCCAACACCGCGGCAGGGGTGGCGAGTCTTGGCGGCCGCGCCGCCTTTCTGGGAAAGATCGCCGACGATCAGCTCGGCGAGGTCTTCGCTCATGATATGAGGGCCATCGGGGTCGAATTTCGCGGCGGCGCGCTCGTCGGTGGCCCAAGCACCGGCCGATGTCTCGCCAACGTCACCCCGGATGGTGAACGCACCATGTGCACCTACCTCGGGGCGGCGGTCGAACTCGGTCACGATGACATCGACTCCGCGGTCGTCGAGGGCGGCGCCGTCCTTTATCTGGAAGGCTATCTCTTCGACCCGCCCGAGGCCCGGCGCGCCTTCGCCAGGGCGGCCGGTCTCGCGCGCGGGGCGGGGCGGTCCATCGCACTCAGCCTTTCGGACGCCTTTGTCGTGGACCGACATCGCGAGACGTTGCTCGGCTTCATCCGGGGCCAGGTCGACGTCGTCTTCGCAAATGAGGCCGAGCTCCTGTCACTTTTTCGGACGTCGGACTTCTCCGTCGCGGCAAGGTCCGCCGCGGACCTGGCGAGGATCGTCGCGGTCACTCGGGGCGAGAACGGGTCGGTGATCATAGCCGATGGCGAACAGCTTGCGGTAGGGGCCCTCGCGGTCGATCGGGTGGCGGACACCACAGGCGCCGGCGACCAATACGCCGCCGGCTTTCTTCATGCGCTGGCGAACGGCAAGTCGCTCGATGTCTGCGGGCGTTTGGCTTCGCTAGCCGCCGCCGAAGTGATTTCACACTATGGACCGCGACCGCAGGTCTGCCTGCGCGAACTGGCGACCGCTCAGGGACTTTGACGGACATGGCAAGGACCGCACAGGTCGAACGCAAGACCAAAGAGACCGATATCCGGCTCCGCCTGAACCTCGATGGAACCGGCGCGAGCACGATCGCGACCGGGATCGGCTTCTTCGACCACATGCTCGAGAGCTTCGCCCGCCACGGCGGCTTCGACCTCGAAGTGGCGACTCGGGGCGATCTGCACATCGACATGCACCACACCGTCGAGGACACCGGAATCGTTCTGGGTCAAGCGGTCCGCCAAGCCCTGGGCGGGTTCGACGGCATCCGGCGATTCGGCGACGCCTATATCCCGATGGACGAGACCCTGACCCGTTGCGCGGTCGATCTCTCCAACCGCCCATACCTGATCTGGCGAGTATCGTTCTCCAAACCCAAGGTCGGCGACATGGACACCGAACTCTTCAAGGAATTCCACCACGCCCTGGCCATGAACGCGGGCGCCTGCGTGCACCTCGAGACTCTTTACGGCGAGAATTCGCATCACATCGCCGAAAGCGGTTTCAAAGCTCTGAGCCGGGCCCTGCGGACCGCCGTCGAGATCGACGCCAAGACCGGCGGCGCGGTCCCGTCGACAAAAGGCGCCCTCTGAGAGAGCCGGGCCGATGCTGACCGTGGCCCTGATCGACTACGGCTCGGGCAATCTACGCTCGGCTGAAAAGGCGCTCGTCGGGGCGGCGCGCGCCACCTCCCCCTCGCCGAGGGTATTGATCACGTCGGACCCGGACATCATCGCCAACGCCGACTGGGTAGTGCTGCCGGGCGTCGGGGCCTTCGCCGCGTGCATGGCCGCCGTTGGGTCGCTGTCCGGCCTGATCGAGGCGATGACCCATGCGACACGGCTGCGTGGCGCCCCGTTCCTTGGGATCTGCGTGGGGATGCAGCTCATGGCGAGCCGGGGCCTCGAATTCGCAGAGACCGCCGGGTTCGGCTGGATGGCCGGCGAGGTCCGTCGCCTTGCACCGGCCGAGCCGCGCTTCAAGGTTCCTCACATCGGGTGGAACACTCTCGAGGGCAGCCTCGGGACACCGCTGTTGGCCGGCCTGCCGCAAGGCGCGCACATGTATTTCACCCACTCCTACGCCTTCTTCCCGGCCGACCAGCGGGACGTCGCCGCGCGGACCACGCACGGCGAAACATTCGCCGCGGCGGTGAGGCGGGATAATCTCGCCGGCGTCCAGTTCCACCCCGAGAAGTCTCAGGCGACGGGCGCCACGGTCCTCGCCAACTTCCTCGCCTGGCGACCATGATCCTCTATCCGGCCATAGATCTGAAGGATGGCCAGTGCGTGCGGGTGGTGCGTGGGGATCTCGCCACGGCCACCGTGTTCAACGCCTCGCCGGCGGACCAGGCGATGAAGTGGTCGCGGGCCGGTTTTTCCTGGCTGCACGTCGTTGACCTGAACGGCTCGGTCGCGGGACGGGCCATCAACGACAGCGCCGTGAAAGCGATCCTCGCCGCGGTTTCGATACCGATCCAGCTGGGGGGCGGCATCCGTTCCCCCGCCGACGTGGCGGCATGGATGGAAGCGGGGGTCGGTCGGGTGATTCTCGGCACCGCGGCCGTCAGCAATCCCGCTCTGGTGAAGGCGGCGGCGCGGCGCTGGCCTGGACAGATCGCGGTCAGCGTGGATGTGCGGAAGGGAAGGGTCGCCGTCGAGGGCTGGACCCGCCGCACCGCTCTCGACGGGGTCGACGTCGCCCGCCGGTTTGAGGACACCGGGGTTTGCTCCCTCATCGTCACCGACATTGCGCGCGACGGGGCGCAGACGGGCTTTGACATCGAGGTCTTTGGCTCGATGGCCGATGCTGTCGCGATTCCAGTGATCGCCGCCGGCGGCTTGGCCCGCGTGGAAGACATCGTCCGCCTGCGGGCGCGCCCTGGCGTGCCGATCGCCGGCGCGGTGCTGGGCCGGGCGCTCTACGCCGGCGCGATCGATCCGGCGCGGGCGCTGGGGGCGGCGAGCGGCTGATGCTCAAGGTTCGGGTCATTCCGTGCCTCGACGTGAAGGACGGGCGGGTGGTCAAGGGCGTGCGCTTTGTCGATCTGGCCGACGCCGGTGATCCGGTGGAACAGGCCGCCGCCTACGATCGCGCCGGAGCGGACGAGCTGATGTTTCTCGACATCACCGCGAGCCAGGAGGGCCGCGGCGCAATGCTGGACGCGATTACCCGCACCGCGGATGTTTGCTTCATGCCGCTCTCGGTCGGCGGGGGAGTGCGCACGGCGGCGGTGGGGAGGGCGCTGCTCCGCGCCGGCGCCGACAAGATCGCCATCAACACGGCGGCGACCGAAGACCCGGACCTCATTTCGCGGTGCGCCGACGCCTTCGGCTCCCAGGCCGTGGTCGTCGCCATCGACGCGCGCAGAAGGACGCGCCGTGAGACGGGGTGGCGCGTCTTTGCCTACGGCGGACGCCGTCGGACGAATCTGGACGCGGTATCTTACGCCAGAGAGGCCGAGCGGCGCGGGGCCGGCGAAATACTCCTCACCTCGATGGATGAAGACGGGCGCAAACGCGGCTACGACCTCGGTCTCCTGACGGCGGTCACCTCGGCGGTGCGGATCCCGGTGATCGCCAGCGGCGGCGCCGGCACGACGGCGCATTTCGCCGACGCGGTGACGGTGGGCGGAGCGGACGCCGTGCTTGCCGCCTCGGTCTTCCACTTCGGGGAGATCACCATCGGCCAAGTCAAGCTGGCGATGCACAAGGCGGGAGTTCCGGTACGGCTCACAGAAGGGGACAGGGCATGAGTCGGTTCAGCGAGGTGGTCGAGCGCCTGGCGGCGGTCATCGAGAGCCGCCGAGGCGCCAATCCGAAGAAGTCGTGGTCCGCAAGGCTGATCGGCGATCCGACCCTCGCCTCGAAAAAGTTGGGTGAAGAGGCGCTCGAGACAGCCCTCGCCGCCCTCAAGGGAGATCGAGACGCCGTCGCCGCCGAAAGCGCCGACCTTCTTTACCATTGGCTGGCGGTGCTCGCGGGGGCCGGCGTCAGTCTCGACGAGATCGCCGCCGCGCTGGAGGCGCGCGAAGGGCGGTCCGGGTTCGAGGAAAAGGCCTCGCGGCGCCGCTAGCTAGCTTTGGGGGGAGCGCGGGAGCGCGGGTCGGCGAAGGGTGACGTACAGCGCGCCTTCCCCTCCATCCTTTCGGCTGGCCGTGGCTATCCCGGCCACCATGCCTCGAAGCGGTGGCTCGGAGAGCCACTCGGGGACGGCGCGACGCAGGATTCCGTCCCCGCGCACCCCCTTGCCGGTGATGACCAACACCGCCCTGGCGCCATCGGCATGGGCGCGGAGAATGAATTCAGCGAGGCTCGCGTGGCCGCGCGCCTGATCCATCCCGTGGAGATCGAGCCGCGCCTCCAGGTGCAGCGCGCCGCGAGCGATGCGCCGCAGCCTTCCCGGCTCGATAGCTCGAGGTGCGAGCGTCTCTGAGCGCGTCCTGTTGGGGGGCGTCGGGCGGCGGCGAACTGGGGCCGGAGCTTCCGCCGGCGACCTCGCTACTTCAGCGGGTTCACCGGCGAGGCGGCCCGGCAGCGGCGTCACCGTCGCGGCGATCTTGGCCCACAGCTCGCCGTCTGGGCGCGATCGGCGACGGCTCACCGGCCGTGACCCCGGTTAGGGGCGAGCCGATAGAGATATAAGACATGCCGCACCCGACCGGCCTCAAGCCCCGCGGCAGGCCCGCGACCCAGATAGAGGTCGGCCCTCGCCGCGCCCTCGAGAGCGCCGCCGGTGTCCAGGGCGACGGCCAGGCGGCGATACCCAGGCAGTCCCCCATCGGGTGGCTCGGCGTCCATCCAGAATAGTTCTCCCAGGTGGTGCGCGGCGAGGTCCACGGCGATAGTCCGGCCCGGAATGAGCGGAACCCCGGCGGCGCCCGATGGCTCATCGCCATCGTCGGGAAGCAGGCGGAAAAAGACGTAGCGGCGATCCAGGCGCATCACCTCATCGGCGAGGGGACCGCGGTTCGCCGCCAGCCACCGCCGAACATCCTCGCCAGAGCCGTCCCGGCCGATCAGGCCCCGCCGCTTCAGCACCGCTCCAATGGCCAGGAAGGGCGCGCCGTTGTCGCCGTCAAATGCGGCCCTGGCGCGCGTGCGGTCTTCGAACACCAGCGATCCGGAGCCTTGGATCTGGAGAATGAAAAGTTCTTCGGGGCGCAACCAGGCCAGTGAGGCCGTGGTCTCCCTGGCTTCGATTGCGGTCCGATCGACATAGTGCGCCGAGCCGCCCGGACCCCAGTCGGCGCGAGGAAGATCTGGGGGCCGGGGCCTGAGCGGAGCGGTAAAGTCTCCGCCCCGCGTCCTGCGGGCGTCGTAGATCGGGGAGAAATAGGCTGTCAGGAGCCCCGGCCCGCTGGCCCGCTGCAGCCTGAAATTGGTCTCGAGGAAACGCTTCGCCCGCGTTTCGCGCGCCGGACCCAATTCCCGGGCCCGCGCGCAAACTTCCGCCACCCCAGGAGAGGACGCAACCGAACATGCCTTCTGAAACGCAGCGAGGCCGGCGGCGTGATCCTCGCTCGTCCAGCCTGGAAGGCGTGCAAATCCACCGGCGCCGGCGCAAGCCGAAAGGAGGATGGCGGCGAGGATCGGAGCAGCCGGCGCGTACCGCCGAGCGGTGTTCACGCCTCGGCGGCGTCGACGTGGATGAGAGTCCAGTTCGGATCGCGGCTCTTGAGATTGCGCTCGAAGGTCCACACCTCGGCGGTGCGCTTGTCGTCCACCGCTTCGCCTTGCGGCCCGGTGCTGCGGCTGCGGAACTCGGCGAGGAACCGGACCGAGGCTTTGACGATATCGCCGAAGAGGTCGACGCCCTCGAAGTCGGCCCTCGGCGGCTGAATGAAATCTACGCTTTCCGAGACGCCCTCGCTTTCCCGTCGGCTGATCTCCGCTTCGAACCCCTCCATCACCTGCGGCGAGAGAAGCGGTTTGAGAACGGCCCTGTCTCCCTTGGCGAATGCGGTGACGATCATTTGATAGGCCTGTCTTGCGCCCTGCAGGAAATGACCGACGTCGAATGCTGGATCGCGGGCCTTCACCGCGGCCAAGCCGGTCAAGGGGGCGGCTTCATCCGGGGCTCCGGCTATTCGCTGGCTCGTTTCGAGCGCGGCCGGCGCGGTCTGCGCCCGCTGCAGATCGCCTGGCCCGCGGCCAACCCTGCGGCCCAGGACAGCGTAGAGCTGAAAGAGGACCACCGCGGCCAGCACCGCGAGAATGACGAGTTCCAGAACCTGCAAGGCGACACCGGAGAGATCACGAATGACGAAGCTAATATAGTCGCCCCAAACCATTCCGTCAGCCGGTTGCGTTGCGCGCGCGGCGCGGCCCGTGTTAGCGAGCCCGCTCGCCGTCGAAGTAGCAGCTCAACCATCGCCTCTCAGACACACGGCCCGCTCCCATGACCGATGCCGCCAACGGCGCGCCGCCGCAAGTCCCGCCCATCGAGGTACAGCCCGGCCAGGGGGGGATTCGCATCCTCGCCCAGTATGTCCGCGATCTGTCGTTCGAGAGTCCGCACGCGCCCGAGTCCCTTCGCGGCGGCGCCGCCCAGCCGCAGATCGATCTGGGCGTCGAACTCAATGTGCGGGGTCGTGACGACGGTCTCTACGAAGTCGAAGTGAAGCTCACCGCGCGCGCCGCGCGGGAGGCGGACACCGTGTTCCACATCGAACTGGCCTATGCCGGGCTGTTCGAGGTCGTCGGTGTCTCACAGGCGGACCTCGAACCGGTGCTGATGATCGAATGCCCAAGGTACCTCTTCCCATTCGTCAGGCGCTTGATCGCCGACTTGTCCGGAGAGGGGGGATTTCCGCCGTTCATGCTCGAGCCAATAGATTTCGCCGGCATCTATGCCGCCAGACGCGCTCAAGGCGAAGGTCAGGTGGCAGGCAACGCCTAGGGGCGGCGGCGGGCGGGGGACTTCAGGGAGCAGCCTTGAGCCACAGGGCCCCGGCGCTCAACGTTTCTCGCACAAAGATCTCGTGGGCGGCGCGCTCGGCTGGGGTGATTCGCGGCGTAAGGGCGCGCGGCCGCGCGCCATAGGTCGCCTGGGCGATGATCTGCGAGACGCCCCGGGCCGCCGCGGCGCCCAGCTCTAGCGCCCGCTCGCGCCCCCCGCGCAGCTCCAAATAGACGCAGGCCAACAGCCGGGCGTCGACCAACGCCCCATGACGTTCGCGCTCGGCGAGCGAAATCTTGAAGCGTTTGCAAAGCGAATCGAGTGAGTTGGAGAGGCTGGGAAAGCGCTTTTGCGCGAGGCTGAGAGTATCGACCCAACGTTCCGGATGCAGGGGCGGGCGCCCGGCGCGATCGAGTTCGTGGTTCACGAAGCCGCGGTCGAAACCTGCGTTGTGAGCGACCAGGGGGGCGTCGCCAACGAAGTCGAGAAAGGCGTCGGCCACGCCGGAATCGGCGAAGCGCGGCTTGCCGGCCAGAAAGGTGGCGGAAAGGCCATGCACACGCTCGGCGTCGGCGTCGATCTCGCGCTCTGGATCCACGTAGCGGTGGAAGTGTCGCCCAGTGGGTATGAAATCGTCGATCTCCACGCAGGCGATCTCGATGATCCGGTGGCCATGCCTGGGATCGAGGCCGGTGGTCTCGGTATCGAGGACGATCTCGCGCGCCATGGTCCCGATCAATGACCCGGTTCGCCCGCGCCGCGCAAGACCGCGAGGATGGCGATCACCTGTCGGCGCGCATCTTCGATCCCCTGGCTGGTGTCGACCACGAAGTCGGCGCGAGCGCGCTTTTCCGCATCGGGCATCTGCGCGGCAAGGACCGCCTCGAACTTCGCCGCCGTCATACCCTGTCTGGCCATCACGCGCCGCCGCTGCACATCGGGTGGGGCCGAGGCAACCACCACCACCTCGACGTCCCGCTCGCCCCCGGTCTCCAGCAACAGGGGAATGTCCAGAATCACGAACTCGGTTCCGGCCTCCCTGGCGCGACGAAAGAACGCACCGCGGGCGCCGCGCATCAGGGGCCAGACGATGGCGTTCAGTCGCTCGAGCGCCGCCGGGTCGCCCAGCACGCGCTCGGAAAGCTTCCCGCGGTCGACGGCTCCTTCAACAGTGACTCCGGCAAAGGCCGCTTCAATGGCGCCTGCGGCCCCGCCGCCTCGCGCATAGAGGCGTCGGACCTCGGCGTCGGCATCGTACACCTCCGCGCCTGCCTCGGCGAAGAGCGAGGCGGTGGTGGTCTTGCCCATGCCGATGGACCCGGTGAGTCCGACAATGATCATGTGGATCGAGCGATCACCGCCAGGGCGAGAGAGCGGACGTCGATCCGCGGCGGTGGTGCGCCAAACAAAGCCGCGAAGCTCGGCTCGGCCTGGCCGATGAGCATCGCCAGCCCGTCGACGGTGGGATGGCCCAGGCGTTGCGCCCGCTCCAGGAATGCGGTGTGGACGGGGCGGTAGACCATGTCCATGACGACCGCCGCCCTCGGCGCCGCCTCGAGCGGAATTGTCGGGGCGTCCTGACCCCCCTGGCCCTGCGGGGTGGCGTTGATGACGAGATTGGCGTCAGTCAGCGCGGACTCCACCTTGTCGGAGCCCACCGCCTTGACCCCCGCATCGAACCAGTTCGCCAGCCGCGCTGCGGCGCCCGGTCGACGACCGATGATCCGAACCTGGGAGGCGCCGGCCTCGAGCAACGCCGCCGCCGCGGCCCGGGCCGCACCGCCGGCCCCAAGAATCACCGCTGGCCCGTTCGCTGGTTTCCACTCTCCTGACGCCTTCGCCAGAGCCATCATCAAGCCGACGCCATCGGTGTTGTCGGCGGCGATCGACCCATCGGCCGCGAAGACAAGGAGATTCGCCGCTCCGGCGCGGTCGGCCCGCGGACTCGCGTGGCGGCCAGGCAGCGCCAGCGCCGCTTCTTTGAAGGGCGCGGTGACGTTCAGGCCAAGAGCGGCCCCTTCGCATACGCCCGCGACGAACCGCCCAAAGCCTTCCTCCGACGGTGAAAAAGCAAGGTAGACAGCGTCGATCGCCGCCGCAGCCAGCCAGGCGTTGAAAAGAACCGGGCTCAGGGAGTGGGAAATCGGAAGGCCAACCACGCCGGCCAGGCGCGTCGCTGCCGTGATGCCCTTTTTCATGACGCGACGGCGCCGCGCTCGCGAAGCTGGGCGAGCAGGGGCAGCAGCGGCAACCCGAGAACCGAGAAATAGTCACCCTCGATCGCCGCGAACAGCTGCGCCCCGAGCCCCTCCAGCCGGTAACCCCCCACCGAGTCCAAAATCCTCTCGCCCTCCTGGTCGAGGTAGGCGGCAAGGAACTCGTCGGAGAAATCCCTTACCGCCAGACGGGCGGTTTCGTGCGCACGCCAAACGACCGCGCCGTCCTCGGCCAGAGCGACGGCCGAATGCAGCAGGTGCGCGCGACCTCGCAGAGCGAGCAGTCGGCGGCGCGCCTCGTCGAGCGAGCGCGCCTTGTCGAGGAGTTCGCCGTCAATCTCGAGCGTCTGGTCGGCGCCGATGACGAGACCGCGGCGGCCCCTCGAGGCGGTCATCGCCTTGAGCGCCGCCAGGGCCAGGGCGATCTGGAGTGGTCCTTCGCCCGTGCTCAGCAGGCGGTCCTTGATCTCCCCCTCATCAACACCTGGAGCCATGGTCTCGAACGCGACCCCGGCACCCTCGAGGATCGCCGATCTTGAGGCGCTCGTCGAGGCGAGGGTCAGGGCAATCATCCAAGAACCTCCACCTGGCCGCGGCCGCCGGAGAGAATGTTGATCACCGCCGCGGCCGTCTCCTCCACCGAACGGCGGGTCACGTCGATGACGGGCCAACCCTGGCGTTCGAACATCCGGCGCGCATCGACGATCTCCTGGCGAACCAGGTCGACATCGACGTAGCTGCTTTCGCGCCCCTCGTTGAGACTCTTGAGCCGATTTCTCCGGATCTGCACCAAGCGGTCGGGCGAGACGGTCAGGCCCACGACCGGAGCCTTGATCCCATCCAGTCGGTCGACGGCTCGGGCCGGCCCCACCAGCGGGACATTGGCTGCGCGCACGCCTCGATGCGCAAGGTAGATGCAGGTCGGGGTCTTCGAGGTGCGCGAGACCCCGACGAGAATCACGTCGGCTCGCTCGAGGTCCTGGCCACCTTGGCCGTCGTCGTGGGCCATGGCGTAGGAGAGGGCGTCCATGCGGTTGAAATAGTCGGTGTCAAGTGCGTACTGGGCGCCGACGCGCCTCAGCAAGGGCGCGCCAAAATATCGTGACAGAGCCGCGCCGAGGGGGTCCAGGGCAGCGATGCACGCCATATCGAGCTTCTGGCAGCCGTCCTCGAGCGCGGCCCTCAGGCTGGCGTCGACGATGGTGTGCAGCACCACGCCAGGAGCGTTGCCGATCTCCTTCAGGGCGCGCTCGAGCTGCCTCTGAGAGCGCACCAGGGCGTAGATGTGCTCGATGGGAAGCACGTTGGTGAACCTGGCGCAGACCGCCCGGGCCATGGCGTTCAAGGTCTCGCCGGTGGAATCGGAGACCAGATGGACGTGGAAGTAGGTGGCAAGCCTGGATGGGGGGGTCATCGCCCTGACCGGCGCTGCAAAAATACCGGTGCAGACATCCTTAACAAAACCTTAGCGAGCGGTGCGGTCCGGGGCTTTCTGGTGGGACAGTTTCGGCCAGGGAACGCAAGGCTCCCCGCGGCGGTGGACAAGCGCCGGACGCGCGGCCCACATCTCCACAGCAAAGGAACCAGTGGACGGTCTCTCCACCGATCCTGGTTCGCGGTGCAGCCAAGAGCGCCCTCAACCGAATCATCCCGCTTTCGCCGCCATTTTGTTCATGCCCTGCAAAGCGATGGAAACTTATCCCCGATATTTTCCCTTGCCGTGCGCCCCAGGCTCGTGGCGGCTACGATGGTAGCGAATCCACTGAGCAGATCTCTCCGGCTCGTGGTTGTCCCCGTGTTTCACCGCCTTATCACCTCAACTTCACGATTCTTAATCTTTCATTAAGGAAGTGAGCCGGTTGCCCCGACTGGCCCAGGCTTGAGGCGTGAGGAGATAGTCGATTTAACAGTCTTCATGAGCTCGAACTCCTCCGCGCCCATGCCGCGCGTCGTGGCTGGCGTAACCCTCGACCGACCGCCGATCGCTCCGGACCATGGATCCTCGACCTCGGACACGGGGCGCCACCGGAAACGCCGCTCGCCAACATCGAGGGCGCGGTGAAGCAGGTAACTGCAGGATGATGCAAGCCGCCGCGAAGGTCGCCGTCGTCCTTCTCAATCTCGGCGGGCCAGAGGGTTCCCAGGCCGTGGGGCCCTTTCTCAGAAGCTTGTTCGCCGACCCAGCGATCCTGGGCCTGCCTGGTCCGCTGCAGCGACCGCTGGCGGCGGTCCTGGCCCGAGCCCGACTGAAGAGCGCTATCGCGAACTATGCGTTGATGGGCGGTGGCTCGCCCCTGCTTTCGGAGACGAGAGCGCAGGCGGCGGCGCTGCAAGCAGTCCTCGATGCGCGGCTGGCGCCGGCGAAGGTCGAGGTCTTCGTCGCCATGCGCCATGCCGCGCCCACCAGCGGCGAGACGGCCGCGCAAGTAGAGGCCTTCGATCCCCAGCAGGTGGTGCTGGCGCCGCTCTATCCCCAGTATTCCACGACTACCACCGCCTCGTCCCTGAAAGCCTGGCGCGAGGTCTATCGAGGCCGAGTCCCCAGCCGTGCGATCTGCTGCTGGTATGACAATCCTGGCCTCGTCAGTGCCCATGCGGCGCTCATCGAACGAACCTGGGCGGCGGCCGGAAAACCGCCGGTGCGCCTGCTCTTTTCCGCCCACGGTCTGCCGATGAACATAGTCGAGCGGGGCGACCCTTACCCCTGGCAGGTGGAAGCCACCTGCGCCAAGGTGGCCCAAAGCCTGGGCTCATCCTGGGATTGGCAGGTTTGCTACCAAAGCCGGGTGGGACCGATGAAGTGGTTGGCGCCATCGACTCCTGAGGCGATCGGCCAAGCGGCGGGGGATGGTCTGGGCGTCCTGATCGACCCGATCGCCTTTGTCTGCGAGCACGTGGAAACCCTGGTGGAGCTCGACATCGACTACCGAAGACTCGCGGAGGCCCGCGGCGCAGCGCCCTATCTTCGCGTTCCCGCGTTGGGAACATCGCCGGAGTTCATCGCCGGCCTCGCCGACGCGATTGAACGGGCCCTCGGCCGCACACTCGACGGTCCCGACGGAGTCGGCTGTCCACTTCGCTTCGCCCACTGCGGGGCTCGTCAGGCCCAGCGCGAGGCGCGTTGATGTTCAACCTCCTTCGCGGACTGCACATCCTTGCCGTCATCGCCTGGATGTCGGGCCTGCTCTACCTGCCGCGGCTCTTTGTCTATCACACGCGCGCCACGGTCGGCTCGGACACGGATCAAACCTTCAAGGTCATGGAAGCGAAGCTGCTGCGTATGATCATGAACCCGGCGATGGTCGCGGTCGTCATTCTCGGTGGCGCGCTCGTTTGGTACGATGGCGCCCGACGTCTGGGATGGGGGTTCCTGCTCACCCCGTGGATGATCGTGAAGCTTGCCGGCGCAGGTTCGCTTCTCGTTTGGCATCACTATCTGGCGGTGGCCCGCAAGGCGTTCGCCGCCGGAAGGCGGGATCGCTCCGAGCGGTTCTGGAGGATCACCAACGAACTCCCGTTTGTCGGCGCAATCGTGATCGTCCTGGCGGTCACCACCAAGTTCGGCGCCTAGAACCACGCAGGCGGCGCCTTGACCTGGGACCCGCCATGTGTTTTGCCTTGGTTGAAACGCGCCTTTGTATTTCGGCCGCGATTCTCCGCCTTCCACGGACCGAGCCGCCCACCCGGGCTTTCAAGTCGCACGATCCGCTCCCGCCTCAGTTTGCTGGCGCGACCCCCCGCAAGAGGTCGTCTCGAGCCAGCCCCGAGCAACCCCAGGCGAAACAAACGCCCGGAATCCAGCCCAAAAAGAGCGTTAGCCCCCAATAATGTCAGACATCAGCGAACTTGACACCCCGACCGCCTCGGAGGCGACCGTCTACGAGCCCGAATCGAGCGCTGAGGCGGCCGAGCCCAGCGAAGCCAGCAAGGCGATCGCCGCCATGGGGCTCACGCGCATGTCGCTGCAAGAACTGAAGGAGAAATCTCCGGCCGACCTCTTGGCCTTCGCCGAACAGCTCGACATCGAAAACGCGAACGCCATGCGCAAGCAGGACATGATGTTCGCCATCCTCAAGACCTCGGCGGAAGAGGGGGTCGAGATCTTCGGCTCCGGTACGCTCGAGGTGCTGCAAGACGGTTTCGGTTTCATGCGCAGCCCCGAGGCAAACTATCTACCCGGCCCGGACGACATCTATGTGAGCCCCTCGCAGATCCGGCGCTTCGGCCTGCGCACCGGCGACACGGTCGATGGCGCCATCCGGGCGCCGCGCGAAGGGGAGCGGTATTTCGCCCTCACCAAGGTCGACCAGGTCAACTTCGAAAACCCCGACAATGTCCGCCACAAGGTCCACTTCGACAATTTGACGCCGCTCTACCCCGAGGAGCGGATGACCATGGAGATCGACGATCCGACCCTGAAGGACCGGTCTGGGCGCCTGATCGACATCGTCGCGCCCTTGGGCAAGGGCCAGCGCTGCCTGATCACATCGCCGCCAAGGGTGGGAAAGACGGTGATGCTTCAGAACATCGCCAAGTCGATCGCTGCCAACTATCCCGCCTCCTATCTGATCGTCCTCTTGATCGACGAGCGCCCGGAGGAAGTCACGGACATGCAGCGCACGGTGCGCGGCGAGGTGATCTCTTCCACCTTCGACGAGCCGGCCAGCCGACACGTTCAGGTTGCCGAAATGGTGATCGAGAAGGCCAAGCGGCTGGTCGAACACAAGCGCGATGTCGTGATCCTGCTGGACTCGGTGACGAGGCTTGGCCGGGCCTACAACACCACCGTGCCCTCCTCGGGCAAGGTGCTCACCGGCGGCGTCGACGCCAACGCACTGCAGAGGCCCAAGAGATTCTTCGGAGCGGCCCGGAACGTCGAGGAAGGGGGCTCGCTGACGATCATCGCCACCGCCCTCATCGACACCGGCAGTCGGATGGACGAAGTGATCTTCGAGGAGTTCAAGGGAACGGGCAATTCCGAGATCATCCTTGATCGGAAGGTTGCCGATAAACGCATCTTCCCGGCCATCGACGTCCTGAAATCCGGCACGCGCAAGGAGGAGCTCATCACGCCGAAGGACCAGCTCCAGAAGACCTTCGTCCTGCGCCGGATCCTCAATCCCATGGGGCCGCAGGACGCCATCGAGTTCCTTCTGGACAAGCTCCGCAACGCCAAGAACAACGCCGATTTCTTCCAGTCGATGAACACCTGACCAACCTCGCGCTTCGCGGAAGTCGCCCTTTCGGAGGGACGGCGGAATCCTGACTCGCCAGCCACCGATCGGCGGGCGACCGCGCCTATCGGCGAGCGTCTCTGGAAGGACCCGACAAACGTCAGTTGACGTGGCGGGCCGCCGCCTGGCGGGCGCGCCGCAAGGCGTTCCAGGCCGGGGCATACGCCCGGGCGGCATCATATTCGCCTAGGGCGTCTTTCCAGCGGCCCTCCCGGGCGAGAGCGTCACCCAGAGCTTCGGCGCGTCAGCATAGTGGGGGCTGAGCCTGCTGGCGGTTCTCGAGTCGGTGAGGGCGCCCTGAGCGTCACCCCAGGCTAGCCGGGCGGAGCCCCGGTCCACGTACGCCTGAGGCAGCTTCGGCGCCTGCCGGATCGCTTCGGCGAACCACCGCTCAGCCTCGCGTCGCTCGCCGGCCGCCGCGGCGAGGATCCCCCGTGCCCGGACGCACAGACAGCAGTCAGTCGGAGTGGTCTCGATCAGGGCCCGCGCGCCCATGGGGTCTCCGAAGCGCGACTTGGCGATGGCCAGCCAACACGCAACGGTGCGAGGCAAGAATGGATCGGGGTAGTCCAGGCGCATCCCGGGCAGGGAATCGGCGAGCTGGCCCAGGAGGACCACCGAAGAGGCATCGCCGGCGTCCAGCGCGACAAGGGCGTCGGCCAATTGAACGTAGGGATTTTGCCTACCGAGCATGCCGGCCGCGCGATGCAAGGAAGACACATCGTGCCCAAGGGCCGAGGCATAGGCCACGTCCGAAAGGGGAAATTTCATTTGAAATTTCAGAAAGGAGGACCGGTAGGCACGCAGGAAATGCGGCGTCTGGCGGATAGCTTCCGCCGCGTCTCCCTCGATCAGCGCCCTGTCGAGACGAACAACCGCCTCGCTCGTATCCATGCGCTCAGGGGCGATGTCCAGGCTTCGCGAGCGGCTGGCGGCCAGGAACCTGTTCGCGGCGCCTACGCCTCCTGATCGTGCCCGAGGATGAATTCCGCGAGGGTCAGACCGCCGACGGAGGGGGAAGGCGGGAAGCTCGCTGAGCGCGGCCCGCTGCTCGCGAGCATCGGCCGCCGCATCGCCTCTGAGCTCCAGGTCCAGGGTCCCCAGTCCATAGTGGGCCCAGGCTCGCTCCAGGCGATCGGGGTCTCGAGCCAGGGTGCTCAGAACCGCGGGCGCCTCCGAAATGCGCCCGCTGGCGACGAGATATTGGGAGTAGCGATAGGGTTGGGTCCGAGCATAGACAGCTTCGGCCGCCTGTCGCACCAGCCTCTCGAAGTCCACGTCGGCGCCGCTGAAGCTCTTGGCCGCCCCATCGCCCACGCGCGCCGTGATCGTCAGTCCGGCGGGCGTGCGCCAGACCTCGCCGGAGATGCGGGTTTCGTGGCCGAGCCAGCCGCGCAGGTACCGGCCGAGCTCCCCCAGCGAGACGCCGGTCTGGGGGATCTCCACCTTCAGATCGTCGCCCCAGTTGTTGCCGTAGCTGCTGGCGGCTCGCGCGCTCTCGGTCTGCCCTTGCATGTCCGAGAGCCGGTCGAGCACCTGCTTGGCCACAACCTGGCCGGTGAGGCCGCGCTGAGCGAGGTCGGGTGGAACGGAGAAGGCCTCGACCACCAGCCCATGATCGTGCGCCGCCGCCCACACCATGCCGACAACGCCGAGCGCGCCAACCGAGGCGATGACGGCGACGAAGGCCTGGAGCGCATTTCTCAAGCGATCGCTGAAGCGCTTTCGCCGTGCGGCCTGCGATGAAAGACTCCGCTCCTCGTGGAAATGCTCGAGTTGCAGGTCGACCAACCGCTGCTGCCTTTCGGCAAGTCGTCCCTGCTGGTCGAGGTAATCGCCGGCTTTGCGCGAGAGTTCGGGATCGTGGCGAGCGGCGTCCATGGCGAGGGCGACCGCGGCAGGATCTGCGCCGGGCAAGCGGATATCGGACTGGCGGTCCTCGGCTTCTCCGCCAAACGCGCCCTCCAGCAGGCCGCCCTCCGCCATGCTGCTTCCCCGATAGCCCCGCGGGCAATTTCACGGCGCCGGCCTTGGCGAAGTAACGCCAAGGCGGCGCGCGATGCTGACCGCTTGCCGGACCGAGACTGCCCGCGTGGCGATCGAAGGCAATCCGACCCTAGGGGATGAGCACGCTCGAACCGTGAGTCAGGCGGGCCTCGAGGGTCTCGTGCGCGCGTCGCGCTTCGGCGAGGGGGAATTTCTGGCCGATTTCGATTTTCACCGCCCCGGACTGGATCATGCCGAGCAGGGCCCCCGCGCTTTCGTCCAGTTCGGCCGTGGTGGCGACGTAGTCGAAGAGCGTCGGCCGCGTGAAGAAAAGCGACCCGGCGCGCGCCAGGCGCTGTGGCTCCACGGGAGCGGGCGGTCCCGAAGCGTTGCCGAAGCTCACGAACATTCCGCGCCGGGAAAGGCTGGAGAGGGTTCCCTCGAAGGTGTCCCGGCCAACCGAATCATAAGCCACCGAAACTCCCGCGCCGTCGGTGATCGCGCGCACGCATTTGGCGACATCCTCGTCGCGATAGAGAATCACGTGGTCGCAGCCCAGGGCCTTTGCCAGTGCGGCCTTGGCGGGGGAACCGGCCGTGCCGATGACCCTCACGCCAAGCGCCTTGGCCCATTGGACGAGGATGCCGCCGACGCCCCCCGCCGCGGCGTGGACGAGGATGGTCTCGCCGGCGCGAACCAAGTGGCAGCGGCGCAGCAGGAATTCCGCGGTCATGCCCTTGAGAAGGCTCGCGGCAGCGACCTCGCTCGTCACCGCGGCCGGGAGCTTGACCGCGCGTACTTCGGGCACGGCGTGGGCCTGGGAATAGGCGCCGGCGCGCCCGGCGTAGGCGGCGCGGTCGCCGATGGCGAACCGCGTCACGCCCTCGCCCACCGCCTCGACCACGCCCGCGCCCTCCTGGCCGAGTACGGCCGGCAGGCGCATCGGGTAGAGCCCCGAGCGCTGATAGGTGTCGATGAAATTGAGGCCGATCGCCTCGTGACGGATGACGATTTCCCCCGGTCCGGCGGTGGGCTCGGGAACGTCAACGACTTCCAAGACCTCCGGCCCCCCGGCCTGCCGGGCGCGCACCGCCAGCATCAGAGGTTGCCCGCGAAGAAATCCATGGTGCGTTTCCAGGCGAGATCAGCCGCGGCCGGATCGTAATTTTCACCGCCCTCGCGGGCGAAGGCGTGATCACAGCCGGGATAGCTATGCAGGGTGATCCCGGGACGCTCGCCGAGCGCCGAGATCATCGCGCGCTGCGCCGCCGGCGGCACGAATTGATCCTTCTCAGCTATGTGCAGCATCAGCGGCTTGCCGCCAGTCGCTTCGCCGGCGTGTCTGTCGATCCCCACGCCGTAAAAGGCGACGCACGCCTGCGCCGGCGTCCTGGCGGCGGCGAGGAACGCCAGCAAGCCTCCAAGGCAGAAGCCGACCGCCCCGACCGCGCCCGACGCGCCGCGGAATGTCCGGGCATGGCCGATCGTCGCGGCGATATCCTTCACGCCACGATCGACATCGAAGGCGGCGAAGAACTCGAACGCCCGCTTCATATCCGCCTCTGTTCGATCGCTGAGTTCGATCCCCGGCTCGATTCGCCAGAAGAGGTCCGGACAGAGCGCAAGACACCCTTCGGCGGCCAGCTTGTCGGCAATGCCGCGCATCACGGCGTTGACCCCGAAGATTTCTTGGATGACCACGATCGCAGGCGCGCTTTGGACCGCCGGGTGGGCGACGTAGGCGTTGAACCGCCCATCCTCGACTTCGATGGTCGTGCTTTCTCCCATGCCGCCCTCCGCTTGGTTCTGTTTCGCGCGCAGGGCCTACTAGCGCGGGGGCGCGCCGCTGGCCCATAACAATTTTCGCGACCAAGCAATCAAGGAAAGGCCGATGACCATGAAGGCCAAGGTTGAAGTCGATTGCACCCCCGAAGAAGCCCGGGCCTTCCTCGGCCTGCCCGATGTGCGCTCGCTCAACGAGTCGCTGGTAAAGGAGATGACGGCGCGCATGGACGCCAATCTCGCGATGATCGCCCCCGAGGAATTGATGAAGGGGTGGATGACCCTCGGCGGTCAGGCCTCGGAACAGTTCCTGCGGATGATGAGCGGGATTGCTCCCAAGGCCAAGGGAGGGGAATGAGCGACACCATCTTCGCTCTCGCCACCGCTCCTGGCCGCGCCGCGGTCGCTGTTCTGCGCCTCTCCGGGCCGGAGACCCGGTTGGCCGTAAGCGCGATTTGCGGGCCTCTGCCGCGGCCGCGCCGCGCCAGCCTGCGCACCTACAAGGACTGCGAAGGCGCGGTCATCGACCGCGGCCTTGTCCTGTGGTTCCCCGGCCCGTCGAGCTACACCGGGGAGGATAGTGCGGAACTCCACCTGCACGGCGGGCCGGCCGTGGTCGATAGCGTCACCGCCCTGCTCCTGAACGCCAGCCTTCGCCTGGCGGGCCCCGGCGAATTCACCAGGCGGGCGTTCGAAAACGGCAAGCTCGATCTCGACCAGGCCGAGGCTGTGGCTGACCTCATCGAGGCCGAGACTGCTGCCCAGGCCCGCCAGGCGGCCCAGCAGCTGCGGGGCGCGCTCGGCCGCCGATACCGGTCGTGGCGGCGCGCGCTGACGCGGATCCTTGCCGACCTGGAGGCGGCGGTGGACTTTCCCGATGAGGAGGTGCCGGCCGAGACCGAGGCGCGCGCCCACGCTCCAATTGTCGATTTGTTGCACGAACTCGACCTCGCCCTGGCCGACGAGGGCCGCGGCAGACGGATCAGGGATGGCTACAGAATTGCCGTCATCGGCGCGCCGAACGCCGGAAAGAGTACACTTTTCAATAGCTTGCTCGGTCGGGACGCGGCCATCGTCGCCCCCGCGCCGGGTTCGACGCGCGATATCATCGAGGCGCCCCTCACGCTGGGCGGCTATCGTGTCTTGATAGCGGACATGGCGGGCATTCGCCTGGCGGCGGAGCCGGTGGAGATCGAGGGCGTCCGCCGCGCCCGGGCTTGGGCGGAGCAGGCGGACCTTCGCCTGTGGGTGGTCGACGGATCTTCCGCGCGAGGTGAGTGGCGCTTGGCGGCTGACCTTGTCGGTCCTGGCGATCTGCTGGTGCTCAACAAATCCGATCTTCCGCCGGGGGGCGACGGCTCGGAAGCGGAAGAGGCCGCGCGCGCCATGTCGCTGCCGGTGCGACGCCTATGCCTTCTGGACCAAGATTGCGGCCTTTCGAGCGAACTCACCGCGCGGGTCACCGCCGATCTCGCCGGTTCGGACTTCCCGGCCGCGACCCGGGCGAGACATACCGCGCTGCTCACGGCCGCCAGGGCCGATCTCGCGCGCGCATTGGCGGCGCTGGCGACGCCCGAGCTCGCGGCGGAGGACGTGCGCCGAGCGGCGCGGGCGCTTTCGCGGATTACCGGCCACATCGGAAGCGAAGACGTGCTCGACCAGGTGTTTTCGAGCTTCTGCATCGGCAAGTAGTGTTTCACGTGAAACAGCCCCGCTCGACCACGTCGAGGGGCTGGGATAGCGTGACGCCGCGGACAGAGTCGAAAGGGCGGCCGTCTTGTCTTGGGATGTCGTGGTCATTGGCGCAGGGCATGCGGGCTGTGAAGCGGCGACCGTCGCCGCGCGCTTTGGGGCCAAGGTTCTGCTGTTGACCCACAAGCTGGAAACCATCGGCGAGATGTCCTGCAATCCAGCGATCGGCGGCCTCGGCAAGGGCCATCTGGTGCGCGAGATCGACGCCCTCGACGGCGTGATGGCGAAGGCGGCGGACGCCGCGGGCATTCAGTTCCGGATGCTGAACCGCTCCAAGGGACCGGCGGTGCGCGGGCCCAGGGCGCAGATCGATCGGCGCCTCTACCGGGCGGCGATGCGCCAGGCCCTCGAGGCCCAACCGGGCCTGACGATTCGCGCCGCGACGGTGGAAGACCTCATCGTCGAGAACGGTCGCGTCGCCGGTGTGACCGGCGCCGGCGGCGAAACCCATGTCGCCGGTGCGGTGGTCCTCACCACCGGAACCTTCCTCAAGGGCGTGATCCACCGCGGTGACGAGCGCATCCCCGCGGGGCGGTTGGGGGATGCGCCCTCGATCGGGCTGGCCGACCGCCTGTATGGCCTGAATCTGGCCATGGGCCGCCTGAAAACCGGGACTCCGCCGCGCCTGAACGGCGGCGCCATCGACTGGTCGCGGCTGTCTCGGCAGAAGGGCGACGAGGTTCCGACGCCGTTCTCATTCCTGAGCGGGCCGATCACCGGGGAGCAAGTCGAGTGCGGCGTCACCGCGACGAACCCGCGGACCCATGAGATCATCCGCGCCCGCTTGCCGGAATCGGCGGTCTACGGCGGCCATCTCGCCGGCAAGGGTCCCAGATACTGTCCTTCCATCGAGGACAAGGTGGTGCGCTTCGCCGATCGCACCTCCCACCAGATCTTCCTCGAACCGGAGGGACTGGACGATCCGACGGTCTATCCCAACGGAGTGTCGACCTCGATTTCCCCCGCCGGTCAGGATCTCTTCCTGCGCACGATTGCCGGTCTCGAGTCCGTGCAGGTCGTCCGGTACGGCTACGCCATCGAGTATGACTATGTCGATCCGCGCGAACTGCTCGCCAGTCTGGAAGTCAAACGCCTTCCCGGTCTTTTTCTCGCCGGCCAGATCAACGGCACGACCGGCTACGAAGAGGCCGCCGCTCAGGGCCTCGTCGCCGGCCTCAACGCCGCCCGGCTCACGGGCGGAGCGTCGCCGGCGGTGTTCGCCAGGGACGAGGCCTACATCGGGGTGATGATCGACGATCTGGTCACCCAGGGGGTGAGCGAGCCGTATCGGATGTTCACCAGCCGCGCCGAGTACCGCCTGCGCCTGCGCGCCGACAACGCCGACCAGAGACTCACCTCGCGGGGGTGCGAGCTGGGTTGCGTGGGCAGCGCGCGCGCCGCAGCATTCGGCGCGAAGGCGGCCGCCTTGGCCGCGGTCAGGGCGCGCGCGACGCAACTCGCGCTCACTCCTTCCCGGGCCGCCGAAGTGGGGTTGCGCGTCAAGGCTGACGGACAGCGGCGCAACCTGATCCAGCTGCTCGCTTTCCCCGATATCGGTTTCGACGCACTGACCGCCGTGTGGCCCGAGCTCGCCGCTTGGCCCGCGTTCGCCCGCGAACAGATCGAAATCGACGCCGCCTACAGCGGCTACATCGATCGGCAGGAGGCCGAAGTCAGCCTTTTCCGCCGCGAGGAGGATCTGCTGCTCCCCGCCGGTCTCGACTACTCCGCCATGACCGGGCTGTCGAACGAGGCCCGCGAGAAGCTTTCGCTCGTCCGGCCTCGCACCCTGGGCCAGGCCGCGCGGATCGAAGGCGTCACGCCCGGCGCGCTCAGCCTCCTGCTCGGCCATGTCCTTCGCCACGCCCGTCGCGCCGCGTGAGATTCCCCCGCTCCCCGACGCGCTTGGCGAAACCCTCGGCGTCTTCGGCGAGAGCGCCCGTGCTTTGGAGCGCTTTGGGCGCCTGCTCGCCCACGCCAACGCCTCGATGAATCTCGTCGGCGCGGCGAGTCTCGACGAATTCTGGACCCGGCATGTCCTGGATTGCGCGCAATTGCTGAGGCTGGCGCCGCAAGCGCGGACGTGGGCCGACCTCGGCTCCGGCGCGGGCCTGCCGGGCCTTGTTCTGGCGATCCTGCTCAAGGAGCGGCCTGAGGTCCGGGTGCATCTGGTCGAGAGCGCCGCCAAGCGATGCCGGTTCCTCGACCAGGTCGTCGCCGAACTCGGTCTTCCGGCCGAGATTCATCACCGGAGGGCCGAGGGTATGGCGCTTCGCGTGGAGGTGGTGACCGCCCGCGCCTGCGCGCCGCTCGACCGCCTGTTGGGTTTCGCCGGTGGATTCCTGCGCGAAGGTGCGCGAGGCCTGTTTCTCAAGGGCGCCGGGGTGCAGGCTGAAATTTCTCAGGCGCGCAAGCGTTGGCGGTTCGATTGCGAGACCTTCGAAAGTCTCAGCGATCCGCGGGGCCGCGTGCTTTCGGTGACGGGGGTCTGTCGTGCCCCTTAAGGAGCTCCGCGTCCTGGCGGTCGCCAACCAGAAGGGCGGCGTCGGCAAGACCACCACCACGATCAACCTCGGCACGGCCCTCGCCGCGGTCGGTGAACGGGTGTTGCTCATCGACGCCGACCCGCAGGGCAACGCCTCGACCGGCCTGGGCATAGCGCGCCGGCAAAGGGCGGCCACCCTCTACGATGTCCTGATGGATCGACGGCCGATCGTCGATGCCGCGATGCGCACCGCGGTCCCCGGTCTGGACCTGCTGTGCGCCGAGGCCGATCTTTCGGGAGTGGAGCTTGAGCTCGGCCATTCACCGGGGCGCTCCTTCAGGCTTCGCGAGGCGATCGCCCGACTTCGCCCCTACCGCGCCTATAGCTACGCCCTCATCGACTGCCCGCCGGCGCTCAATCTGCTCACGATAAACGCCCTGGCGGCGGCCGACGCGGTTCTGGTGCCGCTGCAATGCGAGTTCTTCGCCCTGGAGGGGCTGAGTCAGCTGCTACGCACCATCGATCTCGTGCGCCGAAGCCTCAATCCGAAGCTCTGCGTTCAAGGTGTGGTGCTGACCATGTACGACCGGCGCAACCGGCTCTCCGCGCACGTGGCCAAGGATGTCCGCGGCCACCTCGGGAGCCAGGTCTATGCGACCGTCATCCCCCGCAACGTCCGGGTTTCCGAAGCGCCCTCGTTCGGCAAGCCGGCGGTGATTTATGACCTGAAGTGCGCCGGCAGCCAGGCCTATCTGAAGCTCGCGAAGGAACTCGTCGCCCGCGAGCGGCTGGCCCGGGCCGAGCCGGTCGATCCGGCGGCGAAATTGGCTTGAGAAGGGAACGAAGCGCCATGGGCGAAAGTGGACGGGGGTTGGGTCGCGGTCTCTCTGCCTTGTTGGATGAAGCGCAGAACGTCGGAATTTCGGCCGAGCGGCCCCTCGCCGGCGTCAGCGAGATCCCGCTCGACCTCATCTATGCCAACCCCGACCAGCCGAGGCGCGCCTTCGACGAGGCGGAACTCGACGAACTGACCGCTTCGGTCCGCGAAAAGGGAATTCTGCAACCCATTCTGTTGAGGCCGCGCTCCGGGGCGAGCGTCGACTATCAGATCGTCGCCGGGGAGCGACGCTGGCGCGCCGCCCAGCGGGCGGGCCTGCAGGCGATTCCCGCGCTGGTCCGCAATCTCGGAGATCTGGAGATGATGGAAATCGCCCTCATCGAGAACATTCAGCGCGCCGATCTCGGCCCCCTGGAAGAGGCCCGCGGTTATGCGGCCATGGTGGAGCGATTTTCCCGCACCCAGGAGACCATCGCCGCAATGGTGGGCAAGAGCCGCAGTCACGTCGCCAACGCTCTGCGCCTGTTGCGGCTGCCGCGGGCGGTCCAGGCGCATCTCGAGGCCGGACGGCTCAGCCCCGGTCACGCCCGAACGTTGATCGACCACGACGACGCCGAGGCGCTCGCCGCGACGATCATCGCCCGCGACCTGAACGTCCGGCAGACCGAGGCCCTCGTTCGCGGCGGCGGCAAGCCAAGGCTGCCGCGGCGATCCCACGACAAGACGACCTCCGATGCGGACACCCGGTCCCTGGAGAGCGATCTCTCCGAGGTCCTCGGCCTCGAAGTGGAAATTCGCGACCGCGGCGGCCAAGGCGACGTACGGATCGGCTATTCGAGCCTGGAACAGCTAGATGATATTTGCAGGCGCCTGACCCGAGTCGGGTGATCGCGCGGCGCTAAAGTCCCAATCGCTGGGCGCGCGCGGCCACGGAGAGAACGAGGCGTTCGGCGAGCAGAGCGGCGGGCGCTCCGGTCCGCTTGCAGGCCCGGTCGGCGGCCAGGACCTCGGGTTGCAGCCGGTCGAGGCCGGCTAGGGTCCAGGCGCGGGCGTGGCGGAGAAATTCCCGCTCGTCTTTCCAGAATACGCCCGCGGCACGGACTGCGGCCTGAAGGTCCGCGCCGGCCCCGAGGTTGGTCAGTACACGACGAAGGCGCGCGAGATGCAGGCCGATCGCCCGAACGGCGGCCGGCCCGGCGTCCATCTCCATCGCCGCGCGCCTCAGTCCCGCCTGGGCCGCCGCCAGTCGGCCGCCGAACGCGTCGGCGGCGGCCTGCGCCAGCGAAGCCTCCGGTTCCACGCCGAGAAATGCCTCCAGTTCGCCCGCCCCGCCGACGCGACCGCTTCCGGGACCGAGGAACAGCGCCAGCCTCTCGATCTCGGCTCTGGCGACGCCGCGGTCGTGGGGAAGGCGCATGACGAAGAGTTCCAAGGCTTCGCCGTTCAGGCCGAGACCCTCGGCGGCGAGGGCCTGGCGGACCATCAGCTTGAGTTCCCCAGGCTCGTCTTCATAACAGGCGATGACCGCGCAGCCGGGGGCCTTCCCCCCGATTTTCAACAGGGTCGACTCCTTGGGCAGCACGCCGGCTTCGACGATGAGGAAGGCGTCTGGATTGCAGCGGCCGGCAAGATGTTCGCCCATCGCCTCGCCGACGATCCTGACCGGCTCCCCCCGATCGCCGGAGAGCTTCACGCGCACCAGTCGCCTGCCGCCCATCATGGAGATCGCCATCAGCTCGTCTTCGAGCCGGCCCGGGTCCTTTTCGAGATCGGCTTCGGCGAAGAGCGCCACGTCGAAGGGATCATCGGGCCGGGCGGTGACCTCGGCGGCCAGAGCATGACCCCGTTCGCGCACGACGCCAGCGTCCCGACCGTGGATCAGAGCGGCTCGGAAGCTCGCGCCGGGCGCCTTGAGAAAGCGCTCGATTTCGATCCGGTTCTTCAGGATCACAAGCGGACGACGGTCATTTCTGGTGGGCCATCCACACCCCTAATTCGAGTTGGATGCGCCGGGCGGCGTCGGACGCCGCGCGTTGCTGACTGTCCTGGCGCGCGGCGATGCCGGCGTAGGGCTGGTCGGCGCTGTCATAGCTGACCTGGGTCGTCACCTCGCCGGTGTGGGCGATCCGCCCGGTTGCCAGCTCGACGAGGCTGTAATTCACCTTCAAGCCGAGTTCGTACCGCTCCGCGACGTCATTGATGGTGAGGCCCCGCGGGTCACGGCTTTGCTCGATGTGCAGATCCAATCGCCAAACTGGGGCCGCGTCGCGGTCCCTGCCGAGATCATCGTCGAGATCCTCGCGCAGCAGGTAAGCCACCCTCCCGTTCGGAATAGCCACCTCGATCGACGAGAGGCCAGAGGACACCCCGGGCCTGGCGTACATCGGCGTGAAACCGCAGCCGCAGAGCGAGGCGCCCACGGCGAGAGCCGCCAACGTCATCGCCCCTGCAAAGCGCGCGCACCTCATCGCGATGACTACCCGGCGACCAGATTGACGATACGGTCCTTGACCACGAAGATCTTGCGCACTGTCATGCCTTCCAGTCGACGCAGGATCTCCGGATCGCGGAGGACGATCGTCTCCACCGCCTGCGCCGAGGCTCCCGTCGGGGCGCGGACCTCGCCTCGGCGCTTCCCGTTGATCTGCACCGGGATGAGCTTTTCGGTCTGGGCGATCAGCGCCTCGTCCCATTGCGGCCACGACGCCTGCGCCACCAAGCCCTCGCCGCCGATGCTGCGCCAGCATTCTTCCGCCAGATGGGGCGCGAAGGGCCCGATCAGGCGGGCGAGAATCCCCAGGGCCTCTTTTCGGGCCCCCAGGACGGCGCGCGACGCGCCCGCCGCGGGGTGAGCCTTGAGGGCGCCGACGAACTCGTAGAGGCGCGCCACCGCGCTGTTCAGTCGAAAGCCCTCGATCGCCTGAGTGACCGATCGGGCGGCCTGATGGGCGGCGCGCCGCAGCCCGACCGCTGCGGAATCCGAACGGTCATCCCCCAGGCGCTCTTGCCCGGATTGGGAATCGAATTCGCTCCAGATGCGGTTGACGAGCCGCCACGCGCCTTCCAATCCAGCGGTCGTCCACTGGACGTCCCGCTCCGGCGGCGAATCGGACAGCAGGAAGAGGCGGGCGGCGTCGACCCCATAGGTCGCGGCGATTTCGGCCGGGGCGACGACGTTGCGCCTGGACTTCGACATCTTTTCAGCGTCGCCGATGACCACCGGCTCACCGGTCGCGGCCAAGACGCCCCGGCGCGTGGCCCCCTCGAATCGGATTTCCACGGCGTTCGGCTCGACCCACTCGCCATTCTGCCGGCGGAAGGTTTCATGGGTGACCATGCCTTGGGTGAACAGGCGCTCGAACGGCTCGGAGATGCGTAGCAGGCCCTGGTCCCGAAGGGCTCTGGTCATGAAACGAGCGTAGAGCAGATGAAGCACGGCGTGCTCGATCCCCCCCACGTACTGATCCACCGGCAGCCATCCGTTCGCGCTCGGCCCGATGGGGGCCCCCGCGCGAGGGTCGGGAAACCGCGCGAAGTACCAGGATGAATCGACGAAGGTGTCGAGAGTGTCAGTCTCGCGCTCGGCGGGGCCGCCGCAGACGGGACAGGCGACGGATTTCCAGTCCGTGTCGCGGGCAAGGGGATTTCCCGGCCGGGAGAAGTCCAGGCCCGCGGGAAGGCGCACGGGCAGATCCGCCTCCGGAACCGTCACGGCGCCACAGTTGGGACAATGGATCACGGGGATCGGGCAGCCCCAGCCCCGCTGTCGCCCGACACCCCAATCGCGGAGGCGAAAGACCGTTGCCCCTCGCCCGCAGCCCACGGTCTGGGCGAACGCGATGGCCGCCTCCTTGGCCTCGTCGACCGACAGTCCATCCAGGAACGCCGAACGAAAGATTTCTCCGGGTCCGACATAGGCCTCTTGTTTCACGTGAAACGTCTTTGCGTCGGCTCCTGGAGGAAGAACCACGGGGCGGACCGGCAAACCGTATTTTCTCGCGAAGTCGAGATCCCGCTGGTCATGCGCCGGACATCCGAAGATCGCCCCGGCGCCATATTCCATCAGCACGAAATTGGCGACCCAAACCGGCAAAAGGATAGATGAATCAAATGGATGGACAACCTCAATGCCGGTGTCGAACCCGAGCTTGTCGGCAGTCTCGATGGCCGCCTCGGAAGTTCCGGTGGAGCGGCATTGAGCGATGAAAGCGGCAAGGTCGGGATCGGTCCGCGCCAGCAGCTCCGCAAGCGGGTGATCGGCCGAAAGGGCGAGGAAGCTTGCCCCGAAAAGGGTGTCCGGGCGCGTGGTGTAAACCTCGATCTCGCGCTCGGGCGCCACTGAGGCGCGGAAGACGAGCTTCAGGCCTCTGGACTTGCCGATCCAGTTTTCCTGCATCAGCTTCACCTTGTCGGGCCAGTGCTCGAGCCCCTTCAGTCCCTCGAGAAGCTCATCGGCGTACTGGGTGATCCTGAAGAACCATTGCGCGAGCTTGCGCCGCTCGACGGCCGCGCCCGAGCGCCAGCCCCGGCCCTCGATCACCTGCTCGTTGGCGAGGACCGTCATGTCCTGGGGATCCCAGTTGACCAGCCCCTCCTTGCGGAACACCAGGCCCTGACGCCACAGGCCAAGGAAAATCGCCTGCTGCCGGCCATAGTAGTCTGGATCGCAGGTGGCGAATTCCCGGGACCAATCGATGGAAAGCCCCAGGCGGTCGAGCTCCTCGCGCATCGAAGCGATGTTCTCGACGGTCCAGGCCGACGGGTCGATTCCGTGCTCGGCCGCGGCGTTCTCCGCCGGCAGGCCAAAGGCGTCCCATCCCATCGGGTGGAGAACGTTGAAGCCCCGCGCCCTCTTGAAGCGCGCGATCACGTCGCCGATGGCGTAGTTGCGCGCATGCCCGACATGGATCTTGCCCGAGGGGTAGGGGAACATTTCCAGCCCATAATAGCGGGGCCTTTCATCGTCCTCCCGCGCGCGGAAGACGCCAGCTTCAGCCCAGGCGGCCCGCCACCTGGCTTCGACCTCTTTGGGATTGTAGCGACCCATGGCCAGGCTCTTAAGGATCAGCCCCGCAGATTGGCAAGCCGCAGCTGGCGCGCCCGGGTCAGGATCGCGTTCTCGATGTCCGTGGACGTCTGGCTGGCGGTCGGTGAGGGAATCCACCCCCCGGCGCCATTGCTCACCTCCTTGAACACGGTGACGTTGAGGCCATCGGCGCGAAGACGGGAATCGAGAATGTAGACCGTGGCCTTGAACCGCTCGTCAGGCTTTTCGGGATTGGAATACCAGTCGGTGATCACCACCCCGCCGTAAGGGTCGGCGGACTGCAGCGGCATGAAGGCCAGGGTGTCGAGCGTTGCGCGCCACAGATAGCCGTTGACCCCGATCAGCGCCACGGACGCCCCGCGCCCCGGCGAACTGGACGCGAAGGGATGGGCGGCGCGACCGCCGCACGCCGCCAGGGCGGCGACGCCAAACGCCAGGGACAGGACCCTGGCCCCGCGCTTCACCGCTGGGTGGCCGAATCGCATGTTCATCGCTCCGCTCGATCTGCGTCCTTGACCACGACGCCATGCGCCCACCCATCCGGCGTCTGCGTCTATAACATCCTCGGCGCCCCGCCAAATGGGAATCGCGTGGCCCTCCCGCCACAGGACGGCGAGGATCGGCGCCGTGGAGAAGGTTAACGGGCCGCCGCCGGTTGACGCGGCGCGACAGCGGCCCTTAATCGCAAGTGCTGGTCCGAGCGCCCTCGCGCGGCGGGCCGTGAAGGGGCCGTCAAGGATAAGGATGAAGTCGACCCGCCTTGGGATCGTGATTGTCGCCGCGCTCGCCGCGGCTGCGCTCGCCCATGGTGCGCGCGCCGAGCAAGCCCGGTCGACCCCCGCTGGCGACAGCTATGTCGTCGCCGGCGACTTCGCCTTCCAGTCCAATTCATCGGTTCCCTCCTCGAGCCGCCGCACCATGGAGTGGGACGCCCGCAAGGGCCGGTGGGGCCTCAAGCTCGACGTGGAGCAACATTCCGATGGCGGCCGGCGCTGGGACGATGTCCAGCCCGGAGTGTTCTTCAAGGTGACGCCGAGACTGCATATCGGCGGCGCGGTGTCTCTTGCGCCGCAGCAAATCGACCAGCCGACGCCAGCCAACACGCCCCAGGCGCCGGCCCCGCGGGTGCGGCTGGAGACGACCTTCAAGTTCTGACGCGTTCAGGCGCGCGCAGCCCATCCACGGCGGCGAGCCCCGATGCTCCCGATCCAGCCAGGGCGCGGGCGGTGCGGGCGTTGACGCCGCCCAGGGCGTAGACGGGCAGTCCCGCCTTTCCGATGAGGGCGACGAACCGCAGTTTCCCCATCGAGGCCCGGGCGGAGAGACTGGCGCTCGCGAAGACCGGCGAGACGACAACCGCATCCACTCCGCTGCGTCGCGCCCGAATCACCGCGGCCAGCCCGTGAGCGGCGGCGGTGACCAGGAACCGCCGCCGCATCGCGCGGACATGTCCGGCCCGGCCGGCGAGGCGTTCTGGGAGATGAAGTCCGTCGGCCTGCAAGCGCGCCGCGAGTCCGGCGTCCGCGCCGACGAAGAACAACATTCCGCGAGCGCGCGCGGCGGCGCGCAGTTCGAGCCCGTCGGCGACGGCATTGGCGCCCCCGAACGCGCGGAAGACCACCGCCGAATTGCGCCGCATCCCCCGGACCACCGCGACCGGATTGGGCGTGCGCGCCGGATCGGTGAAAAAGAGCAGTGGCGGCAAAGGCTTCCGCGCCGCGGCGTTGCGCCCTAGCCTGCGCGCGGACCGCCACAACAGCTCCATCTCCTGGGACCTCATTGACCCAATCTCCGCCAGACCCGGCGAGCGCACTCACCGCGATCCTTCGGCGGATCGCAAAGGCCGCGGTGGAAGCCGGCCGCGATCCGGGGGCGATCGGCCTTACCGCGGTTTCCAAAGGCCAGTTGTGGGAGCGGGTCGCGCCGGTGCTCGCCGCCGGACAGGCGGTGTTCGGCGAAAACCGCGTCCAGGAGGCGGATGAGCGGTGGCGGGCGCGAGCGGCGGGCGTCGAACTGCGGCTGATCGGACCGCTGCAGACCAACAAGGCGGCCAGGGCCATCGAGCTGTTCGATTTGATCGAGACCCTCGATCGCCCGCGCCTCGCGGAGGCGATAGCCAGGGAGGTCCAGCGCCGCGGCCGCGCCGTGCGCCTCTATGTCCAGGTCAACACCGGCGAGGAGCCGCGCAAGGCCGGCGTCACGCCCGGCGAAGCCGACGCCTTCCTCAACCTCTGTCGCGGCCAATTCGAGCTCCCCGCCGAGGGCTTGATGTGCATCCCTCCCGCGGGCGAGCCGGCCGGCCCGCACTTCGCGCTTCTCGCCAAGATCGCGAGGCGCAACGGCCTGGCGCAACTGTCGATGGGGATGAGCCATGATTTCGAGACCGCGATCCGCTTCGGCGCCACGCGCGTCAGGGTCGGCTCGGCCCTGTTCGGGCCACGCGAAGCATAGCGCGCCATCTCGGCGCGGTTTGGCGGCGGGCGACCAAATCAAGTCTGTGTGCCGTGTCCGCGCGGGCAGCAAAAATCATCTTTCCCTCCCGCGCCGCCGGACCGTGGCGCGTCGGGGCGGATCGGTGCATGTTCGGCCCCATGGCGCAACGCAAGACCATCCTCATCATCGACGACGACCAGGATCTGCGGGAGCTGCTCGCCGAACAACTGGCGCTTCACGGCCAGTTCGCGGCGCGCGGCGCCGGAACGGCGGGCGAAGGCGTCGATCTGGCCGGACAGGTGCGGCCCGATGTCATTCTCCTCGACGTCGATCTGCCCGACATGAACGGCCACGAGGCCTGCAGGCGAATGCGCGACGCCGGCGTCACCGCGCCGATCATCATGCTCACCGCCGCGGCGGGCGATGCCGACACCATCCAGGGACTGGACGCCGGCGCCAGCGACTACGTCACCAAGCCATTCAGGTTCAACGTCCTGCTCGCGCGGATCCGCGCGCAGCTTCGCAGCCATGAGCAATCGGAGGACGCGGTATTTCACGTCGGGCCCTATGAGTTCCGGCCCGCGGGCAAGGTGCTGATCGACGCTCAGGGACGCAAGCTGCGCCTGACCGACAAGGAGACCAATATCCTCAAATACCTCTACCGGGCCGGGGCGAAGCCGGCTCCGCGCGAGGAACTGCTCGCCGAAGTCTGGGGGTACAACGCCGGCGTCACGACCCACACTCTGGAGACCCACGTCTATCGCCTGCGCCAGAAGATCGAAGCCGATCCAGCCAACGCCAGACTCCTCGTCACCGAAGCGGGCGGGTACCGGCTGATCCCATAGCGTCGGGCTCGCTGCTCGCCCCCTATGCCGGCCCGCCGGGCTTGCCCTGGACCTCCGCCGACGCGGGCGTTCCCGGCTTGGCCGACGCCGGCGCGCCCGCCGGGGCCGCGACGGGTTTTCCGGCCGCGGCGGGCGGTCCGCCAGGCGCCGGGCTGGGCGCGGTTGCCACGACGGCCGCCTTGGGCTTGGGCGCGGGAATGGGGAGGTTCGAACCAAGCGAATGGAGATAGGCGATGACGTTGATTCGGTCCTGAGGCGACTTCAAGCCCACAAAAGTCATCTTGGTTCCCGAGAGATATGCCTGCGGTCCCTTGATGAACAGATAGAGGTGATCGTAGTCCCACAACGGCTGGGCGGCCGAATAGGTGAGCATCGCCGGGGAATAGCTGAAGCCGGGATGGCTGCCCGGTTTGCGGCCCACCACCCCGAAGAGTCCTGGTCCGATACCGTTGGTTCCCGCCGGATCGAAGTTGTGGCACGACTTGCAGGCGGCGGTCTTGGCCTCGCCCGCGGCAATGTCGGCGGCTGGCAGGACCGTACCCCAGTCGGGGGGGGTGTCAGGAACTTCGCCGCCCCCACCCGACGTCTCCGGGGCGACGGCAATCGCGTATCCAGGATGAGCGGGAGGGGTCTTCTGGAAGAAAAGTGGCGGCACGATCGCCAGGATGGCGATCGCAAGAGCGGTGGCGAGACCGGCGCCCAGCACCTTGTTGGTGGCGAGATCGCTCATCTTCGAACTCTTTAGTCCCCCTCTGAGAGGTCGCGCCGCGGGCAGGGCGAACGGTCGCCGGCCGGGCTCATGTGAAGGGGCCGCGCGCGCGCCGTTGCGTCGGCGTCTCTTACACGCTACCGCCGATCACGCAACTTCGGGCGGCGGCCCCTCGCCCAAGGTCCCGATCCCCGGTCCGATGACGCCGATCATCCTCATTCCGGCCCGCATGGGAGCGGCGCGCCTGCCCGGCAAGCCGCTCCTCGACATCGCCGGCGAACCGATGATCGCCAGGGTGCTGCGCAGCGCGCAGGCCGCCAGGATCGGCAGGGTGGTTGTCGCCGCCGCCGAGCAGGAGATCGTCGGCGCGTCGCGGCATGCCGGCGGCGAGGCGGTGCTCACCGATCCTGCGCTCCCTTCGGGTTCGGACCGAATCCTCGCCGCCCTGGCGGCGGTGGATCCGGCCGGCCGGTGCGACGTCGTCGTCAATCTGCAGGGCGACATGCCGTTCGTGCCGGCCGCCGTTCTGGCCGCCTGTGTCGAGCTTCTGAAGGCGGAGCCCGCGTGTGACATCGCCACCGTGGTCGCAGCCGAAACCTCGAGCGCCGACCGCGCGAACCCGGACGTCGTCAAGGCGATTCTCGCCCTGAGCCGCGACGGCGAGCGCGGACGGGCCCTCTACTTCACCCGGTCGACATTGTTCGGCGAGGGGCCGGTGTGGAGGCACGTCGGCATCTACGCCTATCGCCGGGCGGCGCTGATCACCTTCTGCGCCGCCGGGCCCTCGCCGCTGGAGCGCCGGGAGAACCTCGAGCAGCTGAGGGCCCTCGAGCTCGGCCTGCGCATCCACGCCGCGGTCATCGCGGCGGCGCCGCTGTCTGTGGACACCCGCGCCGATCTCGACGCAGCGCGCGCCCACGCCTTGCGCCAGGAGGGGGTCCGGCATGACCGATAGACCCAGAATAGCCTTCCAGGGGGAACCCGGCGCGAACAGCGACGAGGCCTGTCGCTCCTATTTCCCCGAACACGAACCAGCGCCGTACGCCGCCTTCGAGGACGCCTTCGAGGCGGTGCGGGCTGGGCGCTGCGCCCTGGCGATGATCCCGGTGGAGAATTCCATCGCCGGACGGGTGGCCGACGTGCATCACCTCCTGCCATCGTCGGGGCTGAGGATTGTCGGCGAGCGGTTCAAGCCGATTCGCTTCCAGTTGATGGCCAATCCGGGCGTCGACCTGAAGGACGTCAGGACGGTCGCGAGCATGGCGATCGCCCTTGGCCAGTGTCGCAAGACCTTGCGCGGCCTTGGGGTGCGGACCGAGACCGCGGGCGACACCGCCGGCGCCGCCAAGGCCCTAGCCGAGCATCCCGACCCCACCCGCGCCGCCATCGCTCCAGCCCTCGCCGCGGAACTCTATGGCCTGAGCATCCTGATGCGCGACATCGAAGACGAGGCGCACAACACCACCCGCTTCCTCGTCATGTCGGCCGACCCGAAGCCGCCGCGCCCTCCCGCCGGCGTCGAGTGCGTGACCAGTTTCGCCTTTCGGGTCCGCAACCTGCCGGCCGCCCTCTACAAGGCGATGGGCGGGTTCGCGACCAACGGCGTCAACATGACCAAGCTGGAAAGCTACATGGAAAACGGCGCCTTCACAGCGACCTTCTTCTACGCCGAGGTCGATGGCCGGCCCGAGGACCTCGCGCTGACGCGCGCTTTCGAGGAGATCACGTTTTTCTCCGACCATTTCGAGATTCTGGGCGTGTTCCCCGCCGACCCCTTCCGCACGAAGAGCTAGAATATCGGCGCCGGCCGCCAGCGCGATCCTGACCCCAGCCCCGCCCCTGGCGGCGTCTATGCTCCTTCCACCCAAGCCTTGATCAGCTGGTGGGCGATCGCCATCGCCCCGGGCGCCTTGGCGTCGGGAAGTTCGCCACGGATCAGCGCGCCCGCCTGAGCCCGAGTGAACCATCGGACCTCCTCCAATTCGCTCTGATCTGGGCGGGCTTCTCCATCCTCCACCTCGGCGATCAGGCCGATCATCAAGGACGAGGGATAGGGCCAGGGCTGAGTGGAATGGTAGCGCACCGCGCGCGCCTTCAGGCCAGCCTCCTCGAAAAGCTCCCGCGCGCAGGCCTCCTCGATGCACTCCCCCGGCTCGACGAAGCCAGCGAGGGCCGAATAGACGCCCTTGGGCCAGGCGGCCTGGCGCCCGAGAAGGCATTTCTCCGCGGCGACTGGCAGCATGATCACCACCGGATCGGTGCGCGGAAAGTGTTCGGCGGCGCAGACCGGACAGATGCGTTTCCAACCGCCATCCACCGCTTCGCTCGCCTCGCCGCACGCCGCGCAATGGCGGTGTCGCCGCCGCCATTCGAACACGCCCTTGGCCGTCGCAAGGATCGCGGCGTCCCTGGCCGGAAGGGCGAGGGCGATGGACCGCAGATCCTCGAACCGGCCGAGCCCGGCGAGCGGGCCGTCGGCGGGGTCGGCCGCGCCTTCCAGATCGACCGCGAACACCGCGACGTCCTTCCAAAGACCCATGAAGAGCAACCGCTCGCGCCCGCCCGCCAGCTCCCGGGCCATGTCGGCGGTCAGATACGCGATCCGGGTTCCCCCCTCCTTCGCGGTTTCCACCAGTGGCCGGCCATTCCACAGCGCCACGGCCAACGATTGCGGCGCGGCGAGTTTTTCGGCCAGCCACGCCGGGTCGCCGCGGCGCTCGCTGGCGCGGTCGAGAGGATTGCCGACGAAGGTGTTGATGAAAGCGACCGGGGCCATGGGCGAAGCTTCTTACCGCGCCCGCGCCCCTCCGTCATGCCCGCCCGCGCTCGGCGCCCCGCTTGCGCAGGCAACCCCGCCACGCGATAAGGGCGGCGGAGATCGGCGATGGGCGGAGGCCTCGCCAATCCGGTCAGGTCCGGAAGGAAGCAGCCGTAACGAGTTCTGCTCCGGGTCGTCTGCCGGTCTCCACCTCTCACGACGCCCGGCTCAATGACCGATCACAACCTCACGCCCGACGAACCGGCCCCCGACGAGGAGGAGGTGACGAGCGAACTGTTCGCCGCCCCGCCCGCCGTGCGCGCCCCCGTCGCCGAGGCCGGCGCCTACACGGTCATCGCGCGAAAGTACCGACCGCGCACCTTCGAGGATCTGATCGGTCAGGAGGCGATGGTCCGGACACTGAAGAACGCCTTCGCGACCGGACGCATCGCCCACGCCTTCATGCTCACCGGCGTGCGCGGAGTGGGAAAGACGACCACGGCCCGGCTGCTCGCCCGCGCCCTCAACTACCAGAGCGACCAGCTCGATGAACCCAGCGTCGCGGAACTGGCGGTCGAGGGCCGTCACTGCCGGGCCATCGTCGAGGGCCGTCATCTGGATGTGCTCGAACTCGACGCCGCCAGCCGGACCAAGGTGGAGGACATGCGCGAACTCCTCGAGGGGGTGCGCTACGCCCCCGCCGAGGCCCGCTACAAGGTCTACATCATCGATGAAGTTCACATGCTCTCGGGGCACTCGTTCAATGCGCTCCTGAAGACCCTCGAGGAGCCGCCGCCGCACGCGAAGTTCATCTTCGCCACGACCGAGATTCGCAAGGTGCCGGTGACGATCCTCTCGCGATGCCAGCGCTTCGATCTGCGGCGCGTGGAGGCCGAGGTGATCGCCGCCAATCTCGCGGCGATCGCCAAGGCCGAGGGCGCTCGTATCGACAGCGAAGCCCTGAACCTCATCGCGCGAGCGGCCGAAGGTTCGGTGAGGGACGCCCAGTCCCTGCTCGACCAGGCCATAGTCCAGGCCAGGTCCGGCCACAGCGTCACCGGCGGCGAGGTCCGCGACATGCTCGGTCTGGCCGATCGCGCACAGACCATCGCGCTCTTCGAGCAGGTTGTGCGCGGCGAGGCCGGCGACGCCATCGCGACCTTCCGAACGCTCTACGGATTCGGCGTCGATCCGGCGAGCGTCGTCCTCGATCTGCTGGACCACTGCCACGGGGCCTCGGTGGCGAAGGCGATAGGTCCCAAGGCCTTGGGCCTGCCGCATGACCAGGCGGCCCGGCTGGCGGCGGTCGGCGATGTTGTTTCGGCCGGGAATCTGTCCCGCCTGTGGCAGATGCTGTTGCGGGCCCACGCCGAGGTCGGCGTGGCGCCGGACCCGGCGGCGGCCGTGGAAATGGCGCTCATCCGCCTGGCCTACGCGGCCGATCTGCCAGGTCCCGAGGAGGCCCTCAAAGCGCTGCAGGCGGAGGAGGACGCGCCGGCCTCCCTTCCCCGCCCCGCGCGCGGCGGCGCGGGCGGCGCGCCCGGCGCCCTTGCCCGCGTCGCCGCCGAGCCTCTCCGCGCGGCGCCAGCCGCCGCGGCCAGTCCGCAGTCGTTCGAAGACGTGGTGCGTCTCATTGACCAGCGCCGGGACATCGCGCTTCGCCTGGATGTGGAGAAGTATGTCCGCCCGATCAGCTTCCGGCCGGGCGCGATCGTCTTCGAGCCGGCGCCTGGCGCGCCGAATCATCTCGCCCACCGCCTGGCCTCGCAGCTCAAGGCATGGACCGGACAACCATGGCTGGTCGCCGCGGAGGGCGGAGGCGGCGCCGAAACGCTGCTCGAGAGGCAGAAGCGCGCCATGGACTGCGCCCGCGCCGAGGCCCTGGCCGAACCCTTCGTCCAGGCCGTGATGGGCGCGTTTCCGGGGACCGAGATCGTCGATGTGCGCCGCATCGAAGCGCCGGCGGCCTTGGGCGCCGACGATCCCGCCCAGGCCGACGACTAGCCGCATGAACGATCTCGGCTCCTTGCTGAAGCAGGCCCAGGCGATGCAGCAGAAGCTGCAGGCGGCGCAGGCGCGGCTCGCCGAGACCGAGGTCGAAGGCGCCGCCGGCGGCGGGCTGGTTCGCCTGGTCCTGAAGGGCTCGGGAGAACTCGCGCGGCTGACGGTCGACGACAGCCTGCTGGTTCGCGGCGAGGGCGAGATCATCGCCGACCTCATCCTCGCCGCGCACGCCGACGCCAAGCGCCGGCTGGACCGCACGCAGGCGGAGATCATGCGCGAGGTCGCCGGTCCGCTGGCGGGCCTGGCGGGAATACCGGGCCTTTGAGATGGCGGCGACGGCGGGGCCGGAAATCGAGCGTCTCATTTCGCTGTTGGCCAAGCTTCCGGGATTGGGCCCGCGCTCGGCGAGACGGGCGACCCTGGCGCTCTTGAAGCGGCGGGAGCAGCTCCTCGAGCCGCTCGGACGCGCCCTGGCCGAGGCGGCGGCGAGGGTCAGCAACTGCGGGGTCTGTGGGGCCCTGGACACCACCGATCCGTGCGCGATCTGCGCCGATCACTCGCGCGACGGCGCGCTGCTCTGCGTCGTGGAGGAGGTGGGCGCCCTTTGGGCCATGGAGCGGGCGGGCGCCTTTCGCGGACGGTATCATGTGCTCGGCGGCCTGCTCTCGGCCCTGGACGGGGTGCGGCCCGAGGGCCTGCGGGTCAACTCGCTCGTCTCGCGGGCTTCCGAAGAAGCGGTCCGCGAGGTGGTTCTGGCCCTTCCGGCGACCGTGGATGGCCAGACAACCGCCCACTACCTCGCCGAGCGCCTGACCGCGGCGGGTGTCGAAGTCACCATGCTCGCCCGCGGAGTGCCGGTGGGCGGGGACCTCGACTGGCTGGACGATGGCACCATCATCCAGGCGATGCGGGCGCGCCGTCCCGCGTGATGGCGCGCGCCGGCGACTCTTGATAACGAACGGAGCATGAACGCCCTCGCCTGGACTACCGCCGCCTCGACCATGCTCGCGGTGGCATGCGCGATCTGGGCCATGGCCGAGCGATCGCGGGCCGGCAAGGCGCAGACACGGGCGGACCTGCTGGATCAGCAGTCGCGGGCTGGGGTGGAGGTGCTCAAGGCTCAGGCGGCGCTTTCCGCCAACGCGGTGGCCGATGAGCTGGTGAAGCGGGCGAGCGAGACCTTCCGCGCCCAGGACCTCCTGGCTCAGGCGAAGCTGGAAGCGCAACTCAAGCCGGTGGCGGCTTCGCTGGCCAAGTTCGAGGCCCAGGTCGCGGCCGCGGAAAAGGCCCGGGCGGAGGAGGCCGGCGGCATCAAGGCGCATATCGAGCAGCTCCTGCTCGCCTCCACCGCCACCCAGGAGGAGGCGCGCAAACTCTCCTCGGCCCTGCGTCGCGGGGCGGGCGTTCAGGGAAGGTGGGGCGAGCAGATGCTCCGCAATGTGCTCGAAATGGCCGGCCTGCAGGCCAAGATCGACTTCGACGAGCAGGTTCACATCCAGTCGCAAGCCGGCGCCCTGCGACCTGACGCGGTGGTCAGGATGTCCGGCGGCGGCGTCTTCGTGATCGACGCGAAGTGTTCGTTGAACGCCTTTCTGGACGCCCAGGAGTGCGCCGACGAGGCGGTGCGCGAGGCCGGCTATCTCCGCCATGCCCACAGCGTTCGCGCTCACATGCAGGGCCTGGCCGCCAAGGCCTACTGGGAGCAGTTCGACAAGTCGCCGGACTTCGTGGTGATGTTCGTCCCGGGCGATTCGTTCCTGGCCGCCGCGGTCGAGCGACTGCCGAACCTCTATACCGAAGCCATGGAGCGACGCGTCATCGTGGTGACGCCGTCGAGTCTGTTCGCGCTGTGCAAGGCGGTGGCCTACGGCTGGCGGATCCAGGAACAGCAGGTCAACGCCAAGCAGATCGCGATTCTGGGCCGGGATCTCTACAAACGCCTGTCGGTCATGGGCGGACACCTCGACGGAGTGGGCAGGGCGCTGGGAAACGCCGTCAGCAAATACAACGATTTCGTCGGCTCGCTGGAAACCCAGGTACTCAGCCAGGCCCGACGCTTCGAGGATCTCAAGGTCGACAACCAGGCGGTACAGATCAAGGAAATGGCTGGGCTCGAAGCGCCGGTTCGCGCGTTGGTCAAACTCGCGAAGTCGGAGGACGCGGCCTTGACGGTCGAAAATCCGCCCCCTACCTGCGCGGCATGAGCCTGCGGCGCATCCTCACCGTCGACGGCGACCTGGCGATGCTCAAACAGGTCTCCGCGCCCGTCGAGAGCGTGGACGACGATCTGCGCGTCCTGATGGACGACATGCTGGAGACCATGTACGCCGCGCCGGGCATCGGGCTGGCGGCGATACAGGTCGGGGTGGCCAGGCGCGTGATCGTCATGGATCTGGCGCGCGGCGAGGATCAGACGCCGGAGCCCCGCAGGTTCGTGAATCCGGAAATCATCTGGGCGTCGGAGGACACCCTGCCTTATGAGGAGGGCTGCCTGTCGGTGCCGGAAATCTACGACGAGGTGGAGCGGCCGGCCCGGGTAAGGCTCCGCTACCTCGATTGCCGCGGCGAGCGCTTGGAGGAGGAGGCCGAGGGGCTCTTCGCCGTCTGCATCCAGCATGAGATCGACCATCTCAACGGCGTCCTCTTCATCGATCATCTTTCGCGACTGAAGCGAGAGCGTGCGGTGAGCAAGGTGCGGAAGGCGGCGCGGGTCGAAGCCTGAGCGCGGGCGCCTTTCAGGGCGCCCTTCAGGCCGGTAAAGCTCCGCGTGTCATGCGCCTCGGCTTCCTGGGAACCCCTGATTTTGCCGTCCCGACCCTGGCCGCGCTCATCGCCGCGGGCCATGAGGTGGCCGCTGTCTATTCCCAGCCGCCGTCCCAGCGGGGGCGCGGACGGGTCTCGACGCCGTCGGCGGTGCATGCCTTCGCCGCGGCGCGAGGGATCGAGGTGCGAACGCCCCCCTGCCTGCGCGGCCCAGCCGAGACCCTGGCATTCGCGGCCCTGAAGCTCGACGCCGCGGTGGTCGTGGCGTTCGGACAGATTCTTCCCCTTGCGATCCTGCAGGCGTCCCGCCTGGGCTCGTTCAACCTCCACGCCTCGCTGCTTCCCAGGTGGCGCGGCGCCGCACCGATCCAGCGGGCTCTCATGGCCGGCGATGCTGTGACCGGCGCCAGCGTGATGCGGATGACCGAAGGGCTCGACGAGGGCCCGGTTCTGGCGACGGTCGAGGTCGCGATCGGCCCGCTCGAAACCGCCGGAACACTTTTCGCCCGCCTGGCGGGCGCCGGCGCGCCGCTCATGGTGGAGACTCTCGAAGCGGTCGCGCACGGCGCCGCGTCGGAGGCCGACCAGCCCGGCGAGGGAGTGACCTACGCCCGGAAGATCCGGCCAGCGGAGGGGCGGATTTTGTGGGATCTTCCTGCTGATCTCGTCGATCGTCAGATCCGCGGGCTCTCGCCGTTCCCGGGGGCGTGGTTCACGGCGCCGTCACAACACGGCGCGGTGCGGATCAAGGCGCTGCTCTGCCGTCCCGAAGCGGGAGCGGGTCAGCCCGGCGAGGTTATCGACGAGGCCTTCACCGTGGCCTGCGCTGACGGATCGGTGCGCATTTTACGCGCCCAGCGCGAAGGTCGGGCCGCCCAGGAGGGGCGCGACTTCCTGCGCGGCTTTCCGCTCGCCGCCGGAACCCTGCTCTCCTGATGCCGCGCTATCGGCTCACTCTCGAATACGACGGCGCTCAGTTCCAGGGGTTTCAGGCCCAGGCCTCCGGTCCCACGGTGCAGAGCGCCCTCGAGGCTGCGGTCGCCGCCTTTTGCGGCGAGACGATCAGGGCGCACGCCGCGGGGCGCACCGACGCGGGAGTCCATGCCAGCGGCCAGGTCATCCACATCGATCTCTCTCGGGCGTGGCTGCCAGAGGTCGTGGTCAACGCCGTCAACGCCCATCTGGCGCCCTTGCCCATCGCGGTTCTCGACGCGGCGGTGGCGCCCGAGGGGTTCGACGCACGGTTCTCAGCCCACCGCCGTCGCTACCTCTACCGCATCCTAAACCGCCGGGCGCCTGCGGCGATCGACAAGGGACGGGTCTGGCACATCCCAAGGCGGCTGGATGACACCGCGATGGCCACCGCCGCGGCGGCCCTGATCGGGCGGCACGACTTCACGACCTTTCGCGACGCCCGCTGCCAGGCGCGCTCGCCGGTCCGCACGCTCGACGAGGCCCGCGTATGGCGGGAGGGCGAGGAGGTGCGCCTGGCTTTCGCCGCGCGCTCGTTCCTCCACCGCCAGGTCCGGTCGATGGTCGGCGCCCTTGCGCAGGTGGGGCTGGGCCGGTGGTCGGTCGAAGATCTCGCCGCCGCCCTCGCCGCCAGGCGACGCTCGGCCTGCGCCCCCGTCGCCCCGGCCGCGGGCCTTTGCCTCACCGCGGTGGACTACGAGCAGGGGTTGGCGAAGTAGTCGTCGATGATCCGCCCATAGATTGCCGTCAGGGAGGCGATCTCGGCGACCGGCGCGTACTCGTCCACGGCATGCATCGTGGCGCCCACCAAGCCGAACTCCACGACTGGGCACAGAGCGCGGATGAAGCGCGCGTCCGAGGTCCCGCCGGTCGTTGAAAGCTGCGGCCTGACCCCGCACTGCGCCTCCACCGCCCGAGCCACCAGATCGGTGAACATGCCGGGCGAAGTGAGAAACGCCTCGCCGCTGATCCGCGCGGTCACGGCGATGGAGCCCGCGAAATCCCGCGCCGCGGCCCGCGCCTCCTCGTCGAGCCACGCCGCGAGCGCCGCCCCGGTGTGCACCGGATTGAAGCGGATGTTGAGGCGAGCCGCGGCTCTGGCTGGGATCACGTTGCCGGCCGGATTGCCGACGTCGATGGTCGTGACCTCGAGGTTCGAGGGCTGGAATCCTTCGCAGCCATGATCGAGCACCCTGGCCTGGACCGCGCTCAGGAAGCGGACGAGGACCGGAATCGGGTTGGCCGCGCGGTCCGCGTAGGCGACATGGCCCTGGACTCCCAGCACGAGGACGTCCGCGCCGATGCTGCCGCGCCTGCCGATCTTGATCATGTCGCCCAGGACACTCGCCGAGGTTGGTTCGCCGACCAGGCAGTGATCGATCGTCTCGCCCCGCGCGGCCAGCGTCGCGACCACCGCCTTGGTCCCCTGTTCAGCGACCCCCTCCTCGTCGCCGGTGATCAGCAGCGACAGCGAGCCGGTCGGAGGAGCCGCGGCAATGGCGCGCGAGGCGGCGGCGATGAAGGCGGCGATCGCACCCTTCATGTCCACCGCGCCACGACCCCACAGCATGCCCGCCTCGATGCGCGCCTCGAAGGGCGGCCTGGTCCAACCGGCCTCGTCGCCCGGCGGGACCACGTCGGTGTGGCCCGCGAAGCAGAGATTGGGACGCCGGTCGCCAATGCGGGCATAGAGGTTCTCGATCTCGCCGAAGCGCATCCTGTGACAAGTGAAGCCGATCGTTTCCAGACTTCGCTGGACGACATCCATGACTCCGGCGTCGTGGGGGGTGATCGACGGATGCGAGACGAGTTCGCGGGCGAGTTCGAGTGGATCGAGCACGGTGGCGCCGGTCATGGGCCTTGCTTTAGGCTGATGGGCGCCCCGCCCGCAAATCCGCCGGAGTCGCGCGTGAAGAGGCTGGACATTTCCAGCCTGCCGACCCTCACCGGCACGGGCTAGCCGCCGCCCTATGGCGCCCCTTAGCTTGACACGCGCGCGAAAGCGGCTCGGCGACGGCCTCACCGCCTTTGGGGTCAATCTGCTGACTTTGCCGTGTGCGCTACTCGCGGAGGAGTTCGTTGACGCTGGTCTTGGAGCGCGTCTGGGCGTCGACGGTCTTGACGATGACTGCGCAATAGAGGCCGGGGCCGAGACCGTGAGGGTCCGGCGTCGACCCGGGGACGACCACCGAATAGGCCGGCACATGACCCCGGTGAATAATCCCGGTCTTGCGGTCCACGATCCTGGTCGAGGCGCTGAGAAACACGCCCATCGAGAGGACCGCGCCTTCGCCGACGACGACACCCTCCGCAACCTCCGACCTGGCGCCGATGAAGCAGCCGTCCTCGATCACGGTCGGCGCGGCCTGAAGCGGCTCCAGAACACCGCCGATCCCGGCGCCGCCGGAGACGTGGACGCCCTTTCCGACCTGGGCGCAGGAGCCGACCGTCGCCCAGGTGTCGATCATCGTCCCCTCGCCGACGCGGGCGCCGATGTTGACGAACGAAGGCATGATGACCGCGTTGCGGGCGATGAAGGCTCCCCGACGCACGACCGCCCCGGGGGCGACCCGAAAGCCCGCCGCCTCGAAATCTCGCGCCTCCCAACCATCGAACTTGCCCGGAATCTTGTCCCACCAGGGACCGAGCTGTCCGCCAATCACCCCGGCGCGCACCACCGAATTCTCGCTGAGCCGGAACCACAGCAGGATCGCCTGCTTCAACCAATTGCGCACGACCCACGCCCCGGCTTCCTTTTCCACGACCTGCGCCGCACCCTCGTCGAGCAATCGGATCGCCTCCTCCACCGCTGTCCGAACAGGACCGCGGGTGGCGGCGGAGAGCGCCTCGCGCCGCTCCCAGGCCGCTTCGATCTCGGTCTTGATGTCGTCAACCGTGAGCTGCGCCATCTTTCAGCTGATCTCCCTGACGCGGGCGGCGGCGAGGAATGGGGCCAGCCGCCAGGCCCGGTGGCGCACGAACGGGGCCGTCGAAGCCAAGGCGTGCGCGCCCACCAACACCGTCGTCATCCCGAGCGCGGCCGCGGGTTGGAGATTTCGCTCGGAGTCCTCAAAGAAGGCGGTGGCCGCCGGGCGCAGAGCGTGGCGCTCGACGATTTTCTCGAACGCCTGGAGCGAGGGCTTGGGCTCGAAGGCCGCCGAGCCGATATGGAAGACGTCCTCGAATAACCCGGTCAGGCCAAGCCGTTCGGTGACTCTCCTGGTATGGCCGACGTCCGCGTTGGTGAAAATCATTCGCCGCCCAGGAAGGCGAGCCAGAGCGGCGCTGAGCGCCTCGTCGCGAACGAGGCACTCCAGCGACACTTCGGCGAATTGGGCGTGATAGTCGTCGGGCTCGACGCCATGATGGAGCATCAGTCCCCTGAGGGTGAGACCGTGTTCGGCCAGATATCGTTTCTGAAGGGCGCGAGCCTCGTCGCGCGGCAGGCCTGTCACCTTGATCACATAGTCGGTGATCCTCGGCTCCATGAGAGCCGAAAGTCCTGACTCCAGGGGATACAACGTATTGTCGAGGTCGAAGAGCCAACTCTCCACATGCCGAAGGTCCGCGCCGCTCACGCCCGCACCAGGGTGCCGGCCCCATGTTCAGTGAACAGCTCCACCAGCATCGCGTGCGGCCGGCGACCGTCGAGAATGACCACCGCCTCCACTCCGGCCTCCACCGCGGCGATGGCGGTTTCGAGCTTGGGAATCATTCCGCCGGTGGCGACCCCATCGGCGATCGCCGCCCGCGCCTCCGCCGCGCGTAGCTGGCGCACCAGCCTGCCATCGCCGTCCATGACCCCCGGGACATCCGTGAGGAGCAACATCCGTTTGGCCTTCAATGCGCCCGCCAAGGCGCCCGCGACGGTATCGGCGTTGATGTTGTAGGTGTCCCCGTCGGCGGAGACACCGATCGGAGCTATCACGGGGATATAGTCGTCCGGCGAATTGATCAGCTCACGGACGAGCTTCGGGTCGACCGCGGACGGCTCTCCGACGAACCCCAGATCCACCGCCTTCTCGAGGTGCGAGTCCGGGTCCCTTCGGGTTCGCGTCGCCTTGACCACGGTCATCAATCTCGCGTCCTTGCCGGACAGGCCGACGCCGCGGACGTCCGCCGTCGCTCCGGCCTGGGTTATCCAGCTTGCGATCTCCTTGTTGATCGCGCCGGACAGGACCATTTCGGCGACCTCCATCGTCGCCATGTCGGTCACCCTCAGGCCATCGACGAAGGTCGACTTCACGCCAGCCTTCGCGAGCATCGCCGAAATCTGCGGCCCGCCGCCATGGACCACGACCGGGTGCAGACCCAGCAGCTTCAGGAGCACCGCATCGGCCGCGAACAGCCGCGCCATGGACTCCTCGCCCATGGCGTGGCCGCCATACTTGATGACCACGGTCTGCCGATCATAGATCTGGATGTACGGAAGGGCCTCGGCGAGGGTCTTGGCGGTCGCCCATCCGGGCTCCTCGGCGGAATCGCTCACTGCGCTCCTCGAACCTGCTGCGCGACGCTGGCGTGACGAACTGAGGGGCCGCCAATAGCGAAGCAGGGGATGCTTGTCACTGAAGCACAGCGCAAGCGACCTCGACGCGCAGGTTGGCGATTCCCTGGCCGGTTCGCGCCGAGGTCACAACCACGCGGGGAAACGCGGCCGGCCGGCGCTGAATGGAGGTCAGCACCTGCCGGGCGCTCACTTCGAGGGCGCTTGGCGTCAACTTGTCGGCCTTAGCGAGGACCAGCTGATACGAAACCGCCGCCTGGTCCAAGGCTTCAAGGGTCTCTTCGTCCGTCGACATCAGGCCGCGGCGGGCGTCAATCAGAACATAGACGCGCTTCAGGCTGGACCGCCCTCTGAGATAGGCGCGCGCGAGGGTCTGGAAACGGTGAGCCGCCCCGCGAGGGGCCCTGGCGAAGCCGTAGCCCGGCAGGTCCACCAGCCGCACGCGGCCGTCGAGCAGGAAGAAGTTCACCTCACGCGTCCGGCCCGGCGCGGTGGAGGCCCGCGCCAGAGCTCTACGCCCGACGAGGGCGTTGAGAAGTGAGGATTTTCCGACGTTGGAGCGTCCCGCGAAGGCCACTTCGGGGAGATCCGTCGGCGGCAGACCATCGATCGCGGCGGCGCCCACGGTGAACTCGACCGGTCTGGCGAACAGCACCCGCGCGGACTGGATCTCATCTGGGCCATAGGGCGCGCGGTGCGCCCGCAGCTCCACGTCCGTCACTGTTCGGGAACCTCGGGTCGCGCCGAGAACTGCGCCAGGAAGTCATCGATCGGGTTGTCGACCTTGAATCGCCGCATCATCACATACTGCTGAAGTATGGTGATCAAGCTGCTCCAAGTCCAGTATATAAGAAGGCCTACAGAATATTGAGCCAGAATGAACGTGAATAGAAATGGCATCACCTTGAACAGCATCTGCTGGGTCGGGTCTATCCCCGTCTGTGGCGTCATGGACTGGCTCAGCCACATCGCCGCGCCATACGCCAGCGGCCATACGCCGACGTGGAGCACGCCGGCCAGGATGGCCCCGACGAGGGGGGCGGTCGCGGGGTCCCAGGGGATGAGGCCGAACAAGTTCCAGATGGTCGTCGGGTCGCGCGCGGACAGGTCGTGGATCCAGCCGAAGAATGGCGCGTGCCGCATCTCGATAGTCACGGTGAAGAGCTTCGTGAGTGAGTAGAATACCGGTATCTGCAGAAAAATCGGCAGGCAGCCGGTTACGGGATTGACCTTCTCCTTGGCGTACAGCGCCATCATCTCTTTCTGCTGGGCAGCCGGGTCGTCCTTCAGCCGGCCCTGAAGCTCCTTCAGCTGAGGCTGCAGCTTCTTCATCTTGACGCCCATCTCGAATCCCTTGTTCGCCAAGGGAAACGTGATGAGCCTGATAACAACCGTGAGCATCAGGATGGCGACGCCGAAGTTGCCGACTCGCTGGTAGAACTGCTCCAGAATCCAGAATATCGGTTTGGTCAGGAACCAAAGGTGTCCCCAGTCGACAGCGTCGTCGAAGCGCGGCACGCCCAGTTCGCGCTTGTAGGCGTTGAGCACCGGCACGGTCTTGGCGCCGGCGAAGAGGTGATTGACCGAGCTGAGTTGCGCCCCGGGCGCGATCCGCCGCGGCGCGCCGGTGTAGGTCGCCTCGTAGATGTCGATCCCGGTGTTGCGGTCCACCGTCAGGCGAATCTTGGCGTCGATCCGCTCCGATTGGCTCGGAATGAAGGCCGCCATCCAGTACTTGTCGGTGATGCCTAGCCATCCACCGCGCGATTGCCAGTCGACTTCGGCCTTCTTTTTCCAGCTCTTGTAGCTTTCCAGGCGCAGGCCAGGCTTGTCGAGGCCGAGCACGCCGATCGCCCCCTCGTGGACGATGTTGTTGCGATTGAGATCGGTCGGCAGCCCCTGGCGTTCGACCGATACGTAAGGGGCCAGGGTCACCGGCGCGCCGGAGAGATTCGCCACCGTATCGGTGATCGTGAACATCGAGCGCGCATCGACGGAGATTCTTCTCGTGAAGCGGAGTCCGCCGGGGGCCGTGTCGGTCAATACGACGGGATGGCCCGGAGCGAGCGTGTCACCGGAGGTGAGGGTCCAAAGCGTTTCCGACGAGGGCAGGCCGGCGAGATTGGCACCCGCCCATCCCACCTCGGCGAAATAGGCGTCCGCCATGCCCTCCGGCCGCAGCAACTCGACCAGCGCGGAGCTCTTCTGGACGGTTACATGGTAGGTCTTGAGGAAGAGATCATCGATCCGGGCGCCTTTCAGCGCGATCGAGCCCGAAAGCGCGGGAGTGTCCACGACCACTCGCGGACTGAGCGATAGCGCCTGGGGCCGCGAGAGGTGGGGCTGAGTGGGGGTGGATGCGGCGGCCGGAGCGATTGCGCGGTCCCTGGCGCGCGCGATCTGCGCCTGTTTTGCGGAGGGTCCCAAGACGAAATATTGGTAGGCCAGGAACAGCGCCATGGTCACGAAGACAAAGGCGATCCAATTTCGGCTGTCGTTGTTCATGAAGCTCGATCTGGCTCGGCGGGCTGCTCGCTTGGGAGGGATAACTCGCCCCGACAGGCGGCCAGTTCGGCCGCGACGCTTATCAGCGCGGCTTCGATATCGTCAAGCAGACGCGGCCAGGGCCGTGACCCGGTCCCACTGCGGGCGATCAACACGTAGTCGCAACCCGCCCGGGCATGAAGGCGCGCCAGAAGGCCAGCCGCCTCGCGAAGCCGCCGCTTGGCCAAATTGCGCTGAACGGCCCCGCCGATCCGCCGGGTGGCCGTGAATCCGATTCGAATCGCCTGCGAACCATCCCGCCGATCGAGCGCCTGGACCAGCACCGCGCCTCGTCGGCAAGCCAGCCCCTTCGCGGCGGCGAGGAAGTCGGGCCGCTTCCTCAGTCGTTCAATGCGGGGGATGGCTTCGGTCAGGCCGAGGCCCCGGTGGGCGGCTTCAGGCGGTCATGCCGTGAGGCGCTTGCGCCCGCGGGACCTGCGGCGCGCGACAATCCTGCGGCCACTGTGGGTCGCCATCCGCGAGCGAAAGCCATGCCGGCGCTTGCGCACCAATCTGGATGGCTGGAAGGTCCGTTTCACGGCGAGGGCTCCGGTCGGGCTGGGGCGCGGGGATAGGCGCAGAGACGCCCTCTTGTCAAATTGGCGAGACACGCGTTTCGGCAACAGCGTTCACAGATCCGGCCGGATCACCGCCTTGCCGATGACCGCGCGGTCCGCGAGGAGGGCAAAGGCCGTGCGCCACTCGGAAAGTGGCAATTCGGCGTGCACGCGCGGCCGGACCTCGCCCGCATTCGCCATCGACCAAATCGCCTCGGCGTTTTCTCGTCCCTTGGCCGGGAAGCGCCGACCGTATTCACCGGCCCGCACCCCGACAACCGAAAACCCCTTGATCAGGGCCATGTTCACGCCAATCGTCGGAATACGGCCCGAGGTGAAACCGATGACCAGCAGGCGGCCATCGAAGGCGATGCAGCGAACGCTCTCGTCGAACACGTCCCCGCCCACCGGGTCGAAGATGACATCGGCGCCCGCACCGCCAGTGAGCGCCCTGACCTTGTCGCGGAAGCCGCCGACGACGTTGACCGTCGCGTCCGGCGCATAGTCCTTGGCGACGACGCGCAGTTTCTCGTCAGAGGCCGACGCCGCGATCACCCGGCAACCCAGGGTCTTCGCCAGGTCGACGCAGGCGAGACCGACCCCTCCCGCGGCGCCGTGCACAAGCACCCATTCGCCGCGGGCAACCGTGGCGCGGCGAACGAGGGCGACATAGGCGGTGAGGTAGGCGGCGCCGCACCCAGACGCTTCGGCGAATGTCAGCCGCGCCGGTTTTCGCCTCACCTGGCCCGCGGAGGCCACCGCGAACTGGGCAAAGCCGCCGGTCCGGGTTCCACCGACCACTTCCTCGCCGACGCTGATTCCGGCCGCGCCGTCGCCGACGGCGACGACTACTCCGGCCACTTCCATCCCCGGAGTGAATGGAAGAGTGGGCTTGTGTTGATACTCACCCGTGGTCATCAGCAGGTCCGGGAAGTTGACGGCCGCCGCGCGGACCCGGATCAGGACCTCTCCGGCCTGGGGATCGGGCGTGGGAATCTCGCGCAGTTGACAGCCGGCGAAGTCGGGGGCCAGGCGCTCCACGAGAAGAGCCCGCACCTCTATGCCGGCCCGCGAGCGAAACCTTCTCGAACCAGGCCGGCGATCTCGCGACACGCCCGGTCGGCGGATGGGACGACGCCGGTGAAGGCGGTGAACGCGTGGGCCAGGTGGTCGTAGGCCCGGAAGGCCACCGGAACGCCGGCTTCCCGCAACCTCCTCACATATGCCTCCCCCTGATCGGAAAGGGGATCGAAACCCGCAGTCGCGATCACGGCGGGCGCCAAGCCGGAAAGGTCGACGGCCCGCAGCGGCGACAGCCTCGGATCGGTGGGGGCATCACCGGGGCGCATATAGTAACCCATGAACCACTCCATGATCGCGCGTGAAAGCGGGTAGGCGTCTGCATATGTCGTCATCGAAGCGCTTTCGCTCGCGACATCCAGGGCCGGGTAGATGAGAAGCTGAAGCGCCGGTTGGCGCTCATTCAGCCGCTTTGTCTCCTGGGCGACAACGGCGGCGAAATTGGCCCCCATGGAATCGCCGCCGACCGCGGCGCGCCCGGTCGGGGCTCCGAATTGACCGGCGTTGTCGCGCGCCCACCGATAGGCCACAAACATATCGTCGAGGCCGGCCGGAAAGCGATGTTCCGGCGCAAGACGATAGTCGATCGAGAGGACCGGACAGCCCGCGACCTCGGCAAGGATCGAACAGAATGCGTCGGCCGCATCGAGATCGCCGATGACGCCGCCTCCGAAATGGGCGAACACCACGACCGGGAATCCCGGGTTCTGATCCGCTCCGCGATAGGCGCGCGCGGGGATCGTTCCGGCTCCTCTAGGAATCGACACCGCCTCGATGCGCACGCCCCGCGCCGTCCTGTGGGCCAGGTGTGACAGCAGCCGGGCGCTCGCGACGCGGGCGTCGATCGGCGCAAGGCTCGTCAAGGCGGGCGCACCCCTGGCCCGACTCGCCAGGTACTGGAATCGCGGGTCGAGTGTTCGCCCGCCCTGATAGACCACGCCGCCGCCGGCGAGCGCCCGCAGGACCGGCGTCGGAAGCGAGAGGAAGGTCCGCGCCGCCAGTCCCCGCAAGTGCATGTCCGCGACGCCGATCATTCCTCGATCCTGGGCAAGGCCGACACTCCTGCGAGAATGAGGCGAACGACGAATTCCGCGGCCGGCTCGACGTCTATGGGCCGCCGCTCCATCATCTTGTCACCGATCTCGCGCGCGACCGCGATGCAGCTTGCCGCGAGATAATCAAGGTCTACTTTCGGCGCGAGCCCGCGCTCCATGGCGTCGGCGAACACGCTCCGAACCTCTTCGAAAACGGCCAGGATTTCGGGAGTGTTTCCAATATGGCCGAAGGCCTCGCCGGCGGGGCGGTTCAGCCGCCATACTTCCTGTTCGGCCTTCAGGAAATCGAAGTAAGCGCGGACGCCGGCGCGCAGGTAGGATTCGAAGTCGGTGGCCTCGGAGGCGAGGGCGTGAAGGATGGGCTTGAAACGCCGGGCGCCGTCGTCCGCCAGGGCGACAAAGATTTCCTCCTTTGAGCGGTAATAATTGTAGAAGGCGCCCACCGACAGGCTTGTTCGGCGGATGATATCGCGCACCGTGGCCGCCTCGAAACCCATCTCGCCGAACACCGCGCGGGCGGCGTCCATGATAGCCTGCCGGTTGGCGAGCTTCGTCTGCTCGCGTTTCCCGCTGGAAATGTCGGTGGCTTCGGACATTCGCGCTTCTGAAGACACGGCATCCGCGCCGTCTCGACGCAGGATCGGCCAGGGACTTGGTCGAGTCCACCCGCATGACCCGGCGACCCCTCAGGGTGCGGCGGCGGGGAGACTTCCTGTGAAGTCCGTCGACTCGCACGTGGCGGCGCACTGACTCCACGATCCGGGACAGTGGTCGGCGGCCGGCCCGACCGCGCAGAAGTAGAGCGCTTCGGCGCAGACTTGGCGGCAGGCGTGCGCCTCGTTGAAGGTCGGGCCCGACGCGAAGGACCTATATGGCGATCTTGGCGCAGCCGAGGCGGGCGGGTGTCCGGCCTGGCCGGCGATAGGATTCGCGCTGGGGACGGCGCGTTCGGAGTGGATCCTCGGACCCGCCATGGTGGCGCCATCGCCGGTCGCGGCGCCCGCGGACCAGGCAAGACTTCCCAGGGCCATGGTCACGAGCAGACAGGCGGCGCGCATGCCCGAGGCTAGCGACAGAGCCGGCTAACAAGCGGTTAACCGCCCGGGTGCGCCTCTCATACCGTCCGTTTGTTCCGATCCAACGCATTCGCCCCTCGGATCATGTCGCGGACCTGCGCCCATCTCGCGTCGTCCCAGTCGCGAAGACCCGAAAAACCGCCGCCGCCAGCGTTCCACGCGCCTCCATCGATCGCGATCGTCTGGCCGTTCACGTAGGCCGAAAGCGGATGGAGAAGATATACGGCGAGGTTGGCCAGCTCGCGCATCTCGCCTACGCGGCCCAAGGGATTGGAACGCATGTCTCTCGCCTGGCCGGGATCCTGGCCCGGCGAGAGGCGCGACCAGGCCCCCTCGGTCGGAAAAGGCCCGGGGGCGATGGCGTTGAACCGGATCCCCTTGGGCCCCCACTCGACGGCCAGCGACTGAGTCATGACGTTCAGCCCGGCCTTGGACATTGCCGAGGGCACGGTGAACGGGCCGCCGCTCCACACCCAGGTCGTCAGGATGGACACCACCGACGCCCTGCATCTTTGTTCGATCCACCGTTTGCCGCAGTCGAGGGTGACGAAGAACGAGCCACGAAAGACTATGTTGGCGATCGCGTCGAAAGCCCGCGGCGAAAGGTCTTCCGTACGGCTGATGAAATTGCCGGCGGCATTGTTGACTAGCCCGGTCAGAGCCCCGCCGTCGGTCCAAACCTGATCGAGCATGTCGTGAATCGCCTCGGGGACCCGGATGTCGCAGGCGACACCGACGACTTTGCCGCCATGGGCGTTGGTGAGCTCCTTGGCGGTTTCCTCGAGAATGCCGCCGCGGCGGCCGCAGATATAGACCTCCGCCCCAAGCATGAGGCAGGCTTCGGCCATCACCTTGCCCAGGCCCGTTCCGCCGCCGGTGACAAGGATGCGCTCGCCGCTCATCAGGCCTGGTTTGAACATCAAGTCGTCTGGCGTCATGGCGGAAAGTCTCCTTGAAGGGGGCTCAGGATCGGCGGCTCAGAAGCGCAACGGCGCCCGCGGGGGCGCGAACTTTCCCGCCGGAAATGAAGAACGCGAACACGTCTCGCGGTGGAGGACCGCCTGCCAGGCGCGCGAAGCGCCTCGCCCAGGCATCGAGCTCGTCGGCCGGATAGCAGGTCTCGATATCGTCTCGGCCTCGCATCAAGCGGGCGTAGGCGAAGTTCGTCGTCTCCTCTGCGATGAGCGGCCACGTCTCGTTGTCCGAGAGGCAAATCGCCACGCCGCGACCGCGACAGAGGTCGGCGAATGCCGGATCGAGGAAACTCACATTGCGGGCTTCGACGCAGTGCCGAAGACGTCGGCCCTCGACCGCCCCGGGCAGGAGGTCGAGAAAGGCGGCGAAGTCCGTCGCTTCGAACCGCTTCGTCGCCATGAATTGCCAAAGAATGGGTCCAAGCTTTTCCCCCAGCATCGCCATACCCTGGCCGAAAAAACGCTCGATTGCCGCGCCGGCGCTGGCCAACACGCGCCGGTTTGTGCAGAACTGAGAACCCTTGATCGCGAAAATGAAATCATCAGGGGTCTCGCGAGCCCACTTCTCGTAGCTCTCACGCTTCTGCAACGAATAGTAGGTCGAGTTGATCTCGATCGCCGTCACCTGACGACTGGCGTACGCCAGTTCGTCAGCCTGCCGCAACTTGGGCGGATAGAAAGTCCCGCGCCACGGCGGAAAAATCCAGCCGCCCATGCCCGCCCGAATATGCCCCGTCATGGAGAGGTGCGCCTCCTCGGTTTGCCGGATATCGAAGAAGCAACAGGGACCAAAATGCAACGTCCGACGAGGTAAACCACCGGCGTCGCGGCCAGTGGACGCGAAAGGCTTGCCCAGGCGGCGCATGGCACTATGGAGTGGCAATGGGGCGGAAAGTCCGCGGTGCCAGAAGTGTTCATGAGTGGATGAAGCGCCTTGCCCCCGCCCTCCTTCTGGCCACGTTTGTTTGCGCGTGCGCCGGCCAGCCGGCCAGGTCGCCTGAGGTGCGCCTGCCGGACCGATATGAAGGGCCGGGGGGTGCAGAGACGCTTGGTCCGGCGGCTCTCGACCGCTGGTGGCTGCTGTTTGAGGATCCCGAACTCAACAGCCTTGAAGAACAGGCTTTCAGCCTCGCTCCCGACGCCAGGACCGCGGCTGCGCGCATCCTGGAAGCCAGGGCGACCAGGGGCAGCCTGGTGGCCCAGACGCTGCCCACCGGCGACCTTGCAGGTAACGCGACCCACAGCCATGCCAGCAATCTGGGCGGCGCATCCAACTCCCTCTTTCCCATCGGGGGCACGACAGACAGCGAGACCCTGAACTTCAATGTCTCCTGGGAAATCGATCTCTTCGGGCGTCTGGCGCAGGGAAGGCGAGCCGCCAACGCCGACTTCGCCACGACGAGGTTCGATGTCGAGGGTGCGCGAGCCAGCCTGGCGGCCAGCGTCGCCGATAGCCTGTTCCAGGCCCGGGGCCTCGCCATTCAGCTCGTGGACGCACGGGTCAACGTCCAGGTCGAAGCCGATCTCTATGACTTGGCGCGCCGCAAGGCCCTGGTGGGACTGGGTGTTTCCACCGACGCTGACCGGGTGGCGGGAGATTTGGCCCTCGCGCGCTCGAAGGTCGAGGATCTGGCGGCCCAGTTGCAGGCCGCGCGCCGGCAGCTCCTGATCCTCATCGGTCGTGGAACCGAGCCCACCGGCAATCTCGCTGTGGAGGCGATCGCAAAGGACCCGCCGCCGATCCCCAAGGCGGTGCCCGGCGAGCTCCTGGCCCGTCGTCCAGATGTCCGCGAGGCGGACGCCCGCATTCGCGGCCAGAGGGCGCGCAGCAAACTTCGCCACCTCGCCTTTTTTCCGACCTTCACCATCCTGCCCGGGCTCGGGTACTCACGCACGACCCAGCCGGGGGTCGAATTCATACCGCCGGCGACCCTGCTGCCGGCGCAGCAGACGACGGCGCTCGGGCTGTGGTCGCTGGGCCTGGGGGTAAGCCAGCCGGTCCTCGACATTCCCAGGCTGATCTACGACGCCAAGGCCGAAGACGCGAGAACCCTGGAGGCTGTGATCGCGTATGAAAAGATAGTGCAGACAGCTTACGGCGAGGCCGAGATCGCCCTTGGTGAACTCGGGGCGGACGAGCGGAGGGTCGCGATTCTGGAGGCGGGGGAGGTGCGCGCACGACGCGCCTATCAGGCCGCCCGCCAGAGGTACGCCGACGGCCTGGACGAACTGACCCCGGCCCTCTCGGCGCAGCAGGCATGGAGAACCACGCGTTCGGCGCTTACCGGCGAGCGCGTGCAGGCGTTGCGGCGCGCGGTCCAGACCTATAAGGCGCTCGGCGGCGGCTGGGCCTTCGCCACCTCTGCTGCGGCCAAGCCATGACGTCAGAGCGCCGGATCTTCACTGTGTGGATGTCCGCCAGTCTGAGCCTGGCCGTGGGGCTGGCCCTTTCCGGTTGCCAGAAGAAAACGAATGAAACGGCCAGGGCTCAAGCCCGGTCTGTCAGTGTGGTCACGGTTCAGGCGGGGCCGATCGAGGGCGGCCTCACCGCCTCGGGGGTGCTCGTGCCTCGGGAAGACACGGCGGTGTTCCCCCAGATCACGGGCTACCGCGTGACCAAGGTGCTCGCGGACGAGGCGTCGTGGGTGAGGGCGGGCCAGCCGCTCGTCCAACTCGACGACACCCTGCTGCGTGCGCAGCTCGTCCAGCAGCAGGCCCTGGCCGCGCAGCAGCAGTCACTCGCCGACAGGGCGGACGCTGAAGCGGCGCGCGTGCGGGGCCTCGACAATCAGGGCCTGCTTTCCGAGGAACAGATTCAGGCCAGGCGTTTCGCAGCGACCACCGCGCGGGCCCAGGCGAGGGCGCAGGAAGCCGTCCTCCAGGACACCAGGACTCGCGAGGGGCTCATGATCATTCGCGCGCCGTGCGCCGGCCTTGTCATCGAGCGCACGGTTCGTCTGGGTGACCTGGCGACGACCGCCCTTGCCAACCCGTGGTTCAGGATCGCCAAGGACGGCCAGATAGAGCTGCAGGCTGACGTCTCGGAGGAGACCCTCGGCAAGCTTCGCCCAGGCGACAGGGCGGCGGTGACCCTCGCCGATGGCGACAAGGTCTCCGGAGCGATCCGCCTCGTGAGCCCGCGAGTCGACGCCAACACAAAGCTCGGAAGGGTGCGGATAACCCTTCCGGTCCGCTCCGACGTGCGAGCGGGGGGCTATGCGGAAGCAAACTTCGTCAGCCTCGGACACCTGGCGCTGACGGTGCCGGCCACGGCGGTGCGCTACGACGCTGAAGGCGCCGCGGTAATGGCGGTGGGTGCAGACGGCAGGCTTGTGCGAGCGCCGGTGACGACCGGTCAGCGGGGAGGCGGCATCGTCGAACTCATCAGCGGACCGCCCGCGGGAACGCGGGTGGTCGCCAAGGCCGGGGCTATGTTTACTCCTGGAGACTTCGTGCGCATTGCCCCGCAAGCGGCGCCGGCGAGATGAACGGCGAGCGGGAGCTACGCATCTCCGGATGGGCGATCCGCAACCCCATTCCGGTGACGGTGCTGTTCCTGGCGCTGATTCTCGCCGGCCTGATTTCCTACGCAGCCCTACCGATCAAGAACTTCCCGAACATTTCGTTCCCGGCGGTGATCGTCACTGTCACCCGCAACGGCGCGGCGCCTTCCGAGATGGAGAGCCAGATCAGCCGCCCGCTCGAGAACGCGCTAGCTGGTCTCGCCAATGTCGAGACCATCGCCTCGACCGACACCCAGGGCTCGTCGAGCACGGTCGTTCAATTCCATCTCGACGAGGATCTGCAAAAGGCGACCGACGAAGTGCGCTCGAAGGTCGACGAAACCCGCGCCCTGATGCCGAGGGACATCGATCCGCCTCTGGTCGACCGCCTCGAGTTCGAGGACCGGCCCATCATCACCTACGCGGTGAGCGCCCCGTCGCTCTCCACCTCGGACCTCTCCTGGTTCATTGACGACACCGTCGCCCGCACGCTGCAATCCCAGCCGGGAGTGGGGCGGGTGAGCCGGGTCGGCGGGGTTGACCGGGAGATTGATGTTCTCCTCGACCCCGTGCGCCTGGCGGCCCAGGGAATCACCGCGGCTCAAGTCAACGACGCCGTGGCCCAAGCGAGTGTCGATGCGCCCGGGGGCCGCATCACCATCGGCGACCGCGAGCAGACCGTGCGGGTGCTGGGCGCCGCGGTGACCGTCGATCAGATCCGCAATCTGTCCATCCCCGTCGGCGCCGGAAGATTCGTCAGGCTGTCCGACGTAGCCGACGTTGGCGACGGTTCGGCGGAGGTGCGGGCGTTCGCCCTTCTGAATGGCGCTCCGGTCGTTGGCTTCCAGGTGACCAAGACCAAGCTCACCAGCGAGGTGGCGGTGGAGGACTCGGTTGATCTCGCGATCGCGAAGCTCAACCGCGATAATCCCGGCGTCACCATCCACAAAATCGTCTCGATGGTGGACGACACCCGAGCATCGTTCGCCGCCACGCTTCACACATTGCTCGAGGGCATGGCGCTGGCCTCGCTCGTGGTCTGGCTCTTCCTGCGCGACTGGAGGGCGACGGCGGTGACCGCCATCGCCATGCCAGCCTCGCTCATTCCGACCTTCGCCTTCATGCACCTGGTGGGCTTCAGCCTCAATGTCGTGACGCTCCTGGGACTCACCCTGGTCATCGGGATTTTGGTCGACGACGCGATCGTCGAGATCGAGAATATCGCCAAGCGCGTTTCATCCGGAATGCGGCCGTTCGAGGCCGCCATAGAAGGCGCCGACCAGATCGGCCTTGCTGTCGTGGCGACGACTTTCGCTATCGCCGCAGTGTTTTTTCCGGTCGCCTTCATGCCCGGCATCCCTGGCCAGTTTTTCAAGGAGTTCGGCCTCACCGTAACGATGGCCGTGCTGTTCTCCCTGGTCGTCGCGCGGCTGTTGACGCCCCTGATGGCCGCCTATCTCCTCGCTGCTAGGGCGGCCAGACCCAGAGCGCCTTTGCCGGCGCTCTACGTCCGGACCTTGACCTGGGCTCTCGATCACCGGATCGTCGCCCTCATCGTCGGGGCCGTCGTCTTCGTCGCCTCCATGGCGCTCGTCGTTCCGCTGCCGAAGGGGGTGCAGCCGGAAGGCAATCCGAACTACTACTATGTCAATGTCGAGGGCCCGCCCGGCGCCACCGTGGCCGATATGCGCGGCATCGTCGATCGGCTGGACGCCTTGATCGCCCGCCAACCGGAGACGAAGGCGGTGTTCACCGAGGTCGGCGGCGCGGGGGGCACGGGCCCAGGCGCCATCAGCCTGGGTGGTGGCGTCACCCAAGGGGCCGTGGTCGCGGTCCTGAAGCCACATAGGGCGGCCAAGGTGGCCGCGATCCGCGATCGACTACGCGAACTGCTGCGTGAAATACCAGACACCCGGCTCACCTTCGATACCTCCGGTTTCGGAAGCGCTGGGGTGCGGATCATCCTGACCAGTGAGACGGGCGTGGGGTTGGAAGCCGCCGCCCTCGAGTTACAGCGCGAGATGCGCACCATTCCCGGCGTCGCCGATCCCAGGCCGGATACCCCCCCGGGGGGCGCCGAAGTGGTCATACGGCCGCGCCCCGACGAGGCGGCGCGCCTGGGCGTCTCTGCCGAGACTATCGCCCTGGCCGCACGCATCGCCACCGTCGGCGACATCGACGCCAACGTTTCGAAACTCGATGTCGGCGAGCGCCGGATCCCGATCCGGGTCCGTCTGCCGATGGGAGACCGAACAAATCTGGCAGTCATCCGCAACCTCCGGTTGCCAACCTCCAGCGGCGGAATCACGACACTCGACAGTGTCGCCGACATCAGCTTCCAAGCAGGTCCCGCGGAAATCGACCGCTTCGATCGCAAGCGCAATCTCACTATCCTGGCCGACCTGACCGGCGGCAATCAGTTGGGCGACATCCTGCCGAAGGTTCAGGCCTTGCCGATCATGCGCCACTTGCCTCCCGGCGTCGGCCAGGCCAGCCAGGGTCAGGAGCAAGCGCTCGCGCAACTCGCGTCGGGCTTCGCCGTGGCCCTGTTCTCGGCCATTGGCCTTGTCTACGCCGTCATGGTGCTGCTCTTTCGGAGCTTCTTCAAACCGTTCGTGATCCTCTCCGCGCTGCCGACGGCCATCGGTGGGGCGTTCCTGGCCATGCTGGTGGTCAATGCGCCTCTTTCGATTCCCTCGGCGATCGGATTTCTGATGCTCATGGGCCTGGCGGCAAAGAACTCGATCCTGCTTGTCGAGTACGCCATCGAGCGCGAACGGGAAGGCAAGAGCCAGAGGGAAGCGCTCTATGAGGCCTGCCGGGAGAGGGCGCGGCCGATCGTGATGACGACCATGGCGATGGCGGCCGGGATGCTCCCCACGGCTCTGGCGCTGGGCAACGGCTCGGAGTTCCGCCAGCCCATGGCGGTCGCGGTGATAGGCGGCCTCATGACATCCACGGTGCTCTCGCTCATTCTGGTGCCCGTCGTCTACGAGTTCATCGATGATTTCGAACGCTGGCTCACGCCATGGGCGGCCCGCCTGGTGACGCCCCGCCTCTCGCCGGTGTCGGTCGCGCCTCGGGACGCGCCCTGAAGAGCATCTCCGCGAAACCTCCAAGGGCTTGGGCCTATCCCCCCGCCGGTGTGTCGCCGCAGGCCACCTCAGCCTCTACCAAACCTCGGCGCGCCAGGGCGTCGGCGCGCTCGTTGAGGGGATGGCCCGAATGACCGCGAACCCAGCGCCAGTCCACCTCGTGCCGCAGACGTGCGGTGTCCAGACGGCGCCATAGGTCGTCGTTCTTGACCGCGGTCTTGCCCGCGGTGCGCCACGCGCGCGCCTTCCAGGCGGGGAGCCACTCGGTGATCCCACCTCGCAAGTACTGGCTGTCGGTGTGCAATTCGACGCGACAGGGCCTGTTGAGAGCTGACAGAGCCTCGATGGCGGCGGTCAACTCCATGCGGTTATTGGTGGTGAACGGCTCGCCGCCCCAGATTTCCCTCTCTCGCTCGCCGTAGAACATCACGGCGCCCCACCCGCCTGGCCCGGGATTCCCGCGGCAGGCGCCGTCGGTGAAGATCACAACCTTGGGTGTCATCCGCCGATCCCGAGTAGCCCGGGAACCCTGCCAGCGGCGGCGCGGTGCGCGGCGAGCTTGTGTTCGTATTCGAGTGGATCCTTTGGCCTGACCAGAACTCCCGTCGGGGCCGCGCCCCAGTCGGCGAGCCTGGTCAGGAAAAAGCGCATTGCGGCGCCGCGGGCGAGGACCGGCAAGGCGGCTTTCTCGCCGGCCGAGAGCGGCCGCCTGTGCTCGTATCCGTCGACGAAAGCCTTGACCCTGGCCGCGTTGAAGCTGCCGTCCGGCTCAAAACACCAAGCGTTCAGAGCGACCCCGATGTCATAGGCAAGAATGTCCCGGGCCGCGAAGTAGAAATCTATGGTCGCGCCGAGCCGCCCATCCACAAAGAGGACATTGTCGGGAAAGTAATCCGCGTGGATGATGCCCTCAGGAAGACTGGCTGGCCACCCGCGGGCGATAGCCGCAAGATCGGCCTCGATGGTCGCGACCAGCCCTGGGCGGAGCGCATTGGCGGCGGCCTTCAACGGTTCGAACATCCCGGCCCACGCCGCTTGGCCAAGATCGTTGACTCGCCTTGCTTCGAACCCGTCCGCCGCAAGGTGCAGCCACGCCAAGCCCTCGCCTGCTTCCCGACAATGACCGATCCCGGGCTGCCGCACGGAGATTCCGGGGAGGAAGGCGATCAACGCCGCCGGCTTGCCGCGAAGACGCTTGAGGCTCTGACCTCGCTTGTCGGGAATGGGGGCCGCACTCGGGTAGCCTTGTCTCCATAGCCACTCCATCAGGCCCAGGAAGAAAGGCAAGTCGTCGGCCCGCACGCGGCGTTCATAGATCGTCAGGATGTATCGGCCGCGCTCGGTATCCACGATGAAGTTAGAATTTTCGATGCCCTCGGCGATGCCCTTGAAGGTGACGGGCGTCCCCAGGTCAAAATCGCCGAGGAAAACCTCGAGTTCGTTGTCGGTGATGTCGGTGTAGACGGCCACGCCGCGTCTGTTCTGGCGCCAGGGGCGGGGCGTCAAGCACCAGAGGGCTCGGGTTTCGTTGCCCCGCCGCGGATATGCCACTATCAGGCCTCAGCAATCGCCACCGTCGCGGCCGGCCGCCACACCCTGGACCTGAAGATCGCCATGCGCCGTTTCCGCTTCTTGTTCCTCCTGCTCGTTATCGCCGGCGTAACATTCTGGCGGCCGCAACCGTTGTTCGCCCAGTACGGGGGTGGTGGCGGTGGCCCTGACCAGCGTCAACAGGAAGAGGAGGCTAGGAAGAAACAACGCGATGCCGAATTCGGGGCCAACGCCCCAGCGCTTCCTCAGCTCCGGAACGCTGGGCCGTGCCCCTTCGTGAAGTCCCTCTACGACGCGGCCCGCTATGTTGAGTTCAGGGATGGCCGCGAAGCGTCGGCCGCGGTCGCGTATACCGGGGAAATCGAGAATATTTCCGCAGGCTGCGCCTACAAGGGCGCGCTTCCGATCAAGATGCGGATCCGGGTTCTCTTCGAGTTCGGCAAAGGGCCGCAGGCGACGAGCAATCATAAGACCTACCGCTATTGGGTCGCCGTCACCGATCGCGGGCGCGCGGTCCTGGCCAAGGAGACCTTCTCCGTGCCCGTGACATTTCCGGCGGGAAGAGACCGCCTCGTGATCAGCCGAGATCTCCAGGGCGTGACCATTCCGAGGGCCGACAAGAATGTAAGCGGCTCCAACTTTGAGATCCTGATAGGATTCGAGGTGACCCCGGAAATGGCCGCCTTCAACCGCGATGGAAAGCGCTTCCGGCCAAATTCGGGCCAGACGACCGCTCAGGCCTCCGCAACCCGCCGATGACCGACCTGCGCTGGGCTCTGGGCGAGGCGGCTGGCGCCGCCTTCGTCGCGGAGGGGCTGCCCGCTGACTTGGCGAGAGTGGACGCCTCGGACAGGGACGACCTCGCTGACTTCCAATGCAACGGCGCGCTCGCCGCCGCAAAGGTCCTCAAGCGTAATCCGCGGGACGTGGCTCTCGGCGTTGCCCGGAGGTTGAACGGAAACCCGGCCCTCGCCTCGGTGGAGGTGGCCGGCCCGGGATTCATCAATTTGCGGGTGAGCGAGGCTTGCCTCTCCGATCGAGCCAACGCCTTGGCCGCCGATCCCAGGGCCGGGGCAGGGAAGGTCGCCGCGCCGCGCCGCGTGCTCGTGGACTATGGTGGGCCCAACGTCGCCAAGGAGATGATTGTCAGCCATCTGCGCGCTTCGATCATCGGCGAATCCATCAAACGTCTGCACCGCTTCGCGGGAGACGAGACCCTCGGGGACGCCCATTTTGGCGACTGGGGATTCCAGATGGGTCTGCTCATCCTCGCGGTGTCGCAGGAGAAGCCCGCCGTCGCCGAAGTGTTGGCGCGCATCGAAGGGGCGCAGGGCCAATCCCCGGAATCGACCGAAGCCGTCCGCGAACAACTCACGCGGCTGGTGACACTGGACGACCTCGACCGGCTCTATCCGGCGGCGGCGGCGAGGGCGAAGATCGATGCGCAGTACCGGGATCAAGCGCGCAAGGCGACAGCCGAGCTTCAGGCGGGCAGGCTCGGCCACCGCCTCCTCTGGCGCCATTTCTCCGACATTACGCGCCGCGCTCTGGAACGGGACTTTCACGCCCTTGGCGTCGACTTCGATCTGTGGAGAGGCGAAAGCGACGTCGATCCCCTCATCGCGCCGATGATCGCCGAGTTAGAAGCCCGCGGCCTCCTCGTTGACGACGAAGGAGCCAGGATTGTCAGAGTGGATCGCCAAGGCGACCGCCGCGCAGTTCCGCCGTTGCTGGTGGTCTCGTCGGAAGGGTCGGCGATGTACGGGACCACCGACCTTGCGACGATCCTGGACAGACGTGGTTTTTTCGATCCGGAACTCGTTCTCTATGTGGTCGACCAGCGCCAGGCCGATCATTTCGAGACCGTATTTCGGGCGGCCTATCTCGCCGGGTATGCCAACGCCGGTTCATTGGAACACGTAGGCTTCGGGACGATGAACGGGTCGGATGGAAAGCCTTTCAAGACCCGCGAAGGCGGGGTGCTGAAGCTGCGCGACCTCATCGACATGGCCATGAGCAGAGCCCGGGAACGACTCCGCGAAGCCGGCCTCGGCGGTGAGCTGTCCCCGGAGATGTTCGAAGACACGGCCCTCGGCGTCGCGGTCGCGGCTCTCAAGTTCGCCGATCTCGCCAACTTCCGCGGCACATCCTACGTCTTTGACCTCGAGCGGTTCTCCGGCTTTGAGGGCAAGACGGGTCCATACCTACTCTACCAGGCGGTGCGAGTGAAATCCCTTCTGCGCAAGGCGGCGGACGAGGCTCTGCAGCCCGGCGGGATCGCGATCCGTGCGCCGGAGGAGCGGCAGCTGCTCCTGGTCCTTGACGCCTTTTGTCGCGCTCTGTCGGAAGCCTATTCGCGGAGCGCGCCCAACGTGGTCGCCGAGCATGCCTATCGCCTGGCCCAGAGCTTCGCGAAGTTCTATGCGGCCTGCCCAATTCTTGCCGCCCCCGCTGGCGTCGCTTCTTCGCGGCTCTCGCTCGCCGCCCTGACGCTGAAGCAACTCGAACTCGCCCTGGACATTCTCGGCATCGCCGCGCCCGAGAAAATGTAGGAGGCCGCGGTCAGGGCGGTTCCGGCATCCGCGGGGCAACCGCACCAGCTCCGGGCAGAACCTTCGGGATCGTGAAGCGCCGCCGCCCGCCCGCCCGGACAGCCGCTTGACTCGCCAAGCGGGCTCCCTCAGGTTCCGCCCGCTCTCGCGGGAGAGGTCGGGCTCGGAACAGCCCGGAGCCGAAGGCGCAACCGCCCCGGAAACGCTCAGGCAAAAGGACCGCGGGTTGCGGTGGAACGCTGGAAAGAGGGGGTGCTCACCCTCTCGCCGAAGGAGCAAGGGCTCTTCTTGAAGCCCGGAATCTCTCAGGCCCAAGGGACAGCGGGGGCGCTTCGGGCCGGCCGAATATCCAGCCGGAATGCAGCGCCAGCGGAGTCCTCTTGTCCCGGGATGCACTGAAGTCCACTCCGCTCACTCTCGCCCATCGCGCGCTCGGCGGACGGATGGTGGCTTTTGCGGGCTATGAGATGCCGCTGCAGTATCCGCGGGGCATCCTCAAGGAACACCTATGGACCCGCGAGCACGCCGGCGCCTTCGACGTTTCGCACATGGGGCCAGCCTTCCTGGACCTGGTCGTTCGAAAGGGTGACCCGAGCGAGGACCATCACGCCATCGCGACGCTGGTTGAACGCGTGGTCTGCGGCGACATCGCCGGCTTGAAACCGGGAAGACTGCGCTACACCCTTCTGCTCAACGACCATGGCGGCATCCTCGATGATTTGATGGTCGGTCGTCCGGCCCGCGTGGAAGACCAGGGGCGGCTCTTCATTGTGGTCAACGCCGGGACCAAACAGGCCGATTTCGCGCTCCTGTCCGCCGCGGCTGGCGAACGGGCCACACTTTCCCGACTCGACGATCGGGCGCTCATCGCCCTCCAGGGACCAGCGGCCGCCGACGTGCTGGTGGGGCTTTTTCCCGAGCTCGGCGCCCTCCGGTTCATGGATTTTACCGACGTGCCGTTCGAAGGGGATTCATTGCTCGTCGCGCGCAGCGGCTACACCGGCGAGGACGGTTTTGAGTTGCTCGTTCCGGCGGCTTCCGCCGTGCGGTTCTGGGAACGGCTCATGGCCGACCCGCGCGTGGCGCCGATTGGCCTGGGGGCCAGAGACTCGCTGCGCCTCGAGGCTGGCCTGCCCCTTTACGGCCACGACCTCGATGAGACGGTCTCGCCGGTGGAGGCGAACCTCGCTTTCGCGGTTTCCAAGCGCCGCCGCAGAGCCGGCGATGTTCCCGGCGGCGCTCGGATCGAGAGGGAGTTCGGAGCCTCACCCAGCCGTTTACGGGTTGGCCTGCGGATACTCGAGGGCGCGCCAGCGCGGGAGGGCGCGCAGATCACGGACGGCAGGGGCAGCGTGGTCGGCGTCGTGACCAGTGGTGGTTTCGCCCCCTCGCTGGGAGCGCCCGTCGCCATGGGCTTCGTCGCACCGTCCTGGGCCGCCGCCGGGACCACTCTCGAGGTCGTGGTGCGCGGAAAGTCCCAAAGGGCGGAAGTGGTCGCCCTGCCTTTCGTTCCGCACCGATACCACCGGTGATCTCAACAGGGAGCTCGAGCAAATGCGCTTCACCAAGGACCACGAGTGGGTCGCCCTGGAGGGCGACACCGCCACCATCGGCATCACCGCCTACGCCACCGACCAGCTCGGCGATGTGGTGTTCGTTGATCTTCCAGCCGTCGGGCAGGACGTGAAGGCAGGCGAAGCGCTGGCGGTAGTGGAGAGCGTCAAGGCCGCCTCGGACGTCTTCGCGCCGATTTCCGGCGTGGTTACCGCCGCCAACGCCGCCCTCTCGGGGGCTCCGGAGACCGTCAATCAGTCACCCGAAGCGGACGGATGGTTTGTCAAGGTGAAGCTCGCCGACCCGGGCGAGATAGACGCCCTGATGGACCGCCGGGCGTACGAGGCGTTCCTTGTGACACTGTAGAGAAAGGCCAGGATGCGCTACCTCCCCCTGACGCACGACGATCGCAGGCAGATGCTTGGCTTGATCGGCGCGGACAGCATAGACGATCTGTTCGTCGACGTGCCCGTTTCAGCGCGACTGCCCGGACCGCTCGACCTTCCCTCGCACGAGGGCGAGCTGGCTGTGGAGCGAGCACTGTCGGCGATGGCGGCGCGGAATCGTCCCGCCGGGGCCGGGCCGTTCTTCTGCGGCGCCGGCGCCTATCGGCACCATGTCCCGGCAAGCGTCGACCATCTCATCCAGCGTTCAGAGTTCCTGACCAGCTACACCCCGTACCAACCCGAGATCGCCCAGGGCACCTTACAGGTGCTGTTCGAGTTCCAATCCCAGGTCGCGGCCCTGACCGGCCTGCCAGCGGCCAACGCTTCGATGTACGATGGGTCGACGTCCTGCGCCGAAGCGGTGATGATGGCGGCGCGGGTCACCCAAAGACGCAAGGCGATTCTTTCGGGCGGCCTGCATCCACACTACGCCCAGGCCACCCACACTCTGGCCCACTCCTCCGGTGTCGCGACCGAACGTCTGCTGGCGGAGGTGGACGGCGAGAGCGCAGTCATCTCGGTCCTGGACTCCGAAACCGCCTGTGTGGTGGTCCAGAACCCGAATGTATTCGGCACGGTTAGCGAGTTCACCGCCATCGCTCAGGCCGCACACGCCGTCGGCGCTTTGCTTATCGTCGTGACAACCGAGGCGGTCTCCTTTGGCCTGATGAAGTCGCCGGCCGAGATGGGGGCCGACATCGCTGTCGCCGAGGGCCAGTCGATCGGCAACGGGCTCAATTTCGGCGGCCCCTATGTGGGGCTGTTCGCCTGCCGCGAAAGTCTCATGCGGCAAATGCCGGGGCGATTGTGTGGTCAAACGGTGGACGCCGAGGGCCGGCGAGGCTTCGTACTGACGCTCTCGACGCGAGAACAGCACATCCGCCGCGACAAGGCGACAAGCAACATTTGCACTAATTCTGGCCTCTGCGCCCTGGCTTTCAGCGCCCATATGACCCTGCTCGGCGGCACGGGCCTCGAGGCGCTGGCGAGACTGAATCACGCAAGAGCGCGCGCCCTCAGGGCCGCTCTGGTGGAGATCCCGGGTCTGGAAGTCGTCACCCCCAGAATGTTCAACGAATTCGCGGTCCGTCTTCCCAGGGCCGCCGCAAGCGTGGTCGACGCCCTCGCGGCGAAGGACGTGCTCGCGGGCGTGCCTTTTTCGCGATTGGATCCCTCGGCGGGGATGGACCGAGTCCTGCTGGTCTGCGCCACCGAGATGACGACCGAGGCGGATATCGCCGATTTCGCCAGGGCCCTGAGGGCGGAGATCGCAGCATGAGCCTGTCGAGCGTCGGCCGCGAGACTCGACCTATGCCGATAGCCAAACCAGCCAGCCATCCAGGCCGCGGGTTGCTTCAGGAAGAGCCGCTGATCTTTGGGCTCGGCGGCTGGCGAAAGACTGGTGTCGACCTGCCGCAGCTTCCACCGGATGCAGCTTCCGACGCCTCGGATCTCGCGGGCCTGACCCGGGCGGAGCGCCCGTCGTTGCCCGGACTCTCCGAGCCCGAAGCCCTTCGCCACTACGTGCGCCTGTCGCAGAAGAATCACGCCATCGATCTCGCGATCTATCCGCTCGGATCCTGCACCATGAAACACAACCCCAGGCTGTGCGAAAAGCTCGCCCGCCTCCCGGGGTTCAGCGACATCCACCCGCTGCAGCCGATTGCGACCGTCCAGGGCGCGCTGGCGCTGATGAGCGAACTCGCGCATTGGCTGAAGACACTTACCGGGATGCCCGCGGTCGCTCTTTCGCCAAAAGCGGGCGCGCACGGCGAGCTTTGTGGCCTACTCGCCATGCGCGCCGCTCACGAGGCGAGGGGCGATGCGCGCAAGACCGTGCTGGCGCCGACCTCCGCCCACGGAACCAATCCGGCCACCGCCGCGCTCGCGGGTTATCAGGTGGTCGAGATCGCCCAAACCATCGACGGCCGGGTCGACCTCGCCGACCTTGCCGCCAAGCTGAACCGGGATGTCGCCGCGGTGATGGTCACCAACCCAAACACCTGTGGCCTGTTCGAGCGCGACGTGATCGAGATCGCCCGGCTCACCCACGCGGCGGGGGCGTACTTCTATTGCGACGGGGCGAATTTCAACGCCATCGTCGGCCGGGTGCGGCCCGGCGATCTCGGGGTCGATGCGATGCACATCAACCTCCACAAAACTTTCTCCACACCGCATGGCGGCGGCGGCCCAGGGGCCGGCCCGGTGGTCCTCAGCGAAGCCCTGGCGCCGTTCGCGCCGACTCCATGGATCGTTCAGGACGGTTCGGGTTGGGCGCTGGCCGAGCACGCGGAGGGCCCTGCGCAGGCGGCCCTGGGGCGGATGTGCGCCTTTCACGGCCAGATGGGCATGTACGTCCGAGCCCTGGCCTACATGATGAGCCACGGGTCCGATGGCCTCCGGCAAGTGGCGGAGGATGCGGTGCTCAACGCCAACTACGTCAAGGCGAGGCTACAGGCGGTGATGAGTGCGCCATTTCCGCGGGGGCCGTGCATGCATGAGGCTCTATTCGACGATGAGTGGCTGGCTGGGACTGGCGTCACCACCCTCGACTTCGCGAAGGCGATGATCGATGTCGGGTTCCACCCGATGACCATGTACTTCCCTCTGGTCGTTCACGGCGCGATGCTGATCGAGCCCACTGAAACCGAACCGAAGCGGGAACTGGATCGCTTTTGCGACGCCCTGCTTGAGCTGGCCGCGGCCGTCAGGGATGGCGACACCGAACGCTTCACCGGCGCGCCGTTCCACGCGCCCGTGCGCCGCCTTGATGAGACCATGGCCGCCCGCAGGCCGCACCTTCGATGGACGCCCGAGGACCGGCTGTAGCCGAGGTGCGTGGCCAGCCCGCGCAGTCTCGATCAGCGGCGACAGCTCAAGAAAGCCGCTGCGCCAAGGTCGTGAGTCCGGCGTCGACGAACGGGTCGGAACTCGTTTGCGCGATTCGATTCGCTAAGACCAGCTGCGCTACGTCCGCCGCCATCTCTGCGGCGGCTGACTTCACCTCTGCGGCGGCCTGGGCGCCGGCGATGGCGATGCGGCGCTCGGCCAGGAGCCGTCGTCTGCGAATATCCGCCTCGAGTTCTATCACCGCCTCGGCGCGAAGACGCTCCGCATCGTCCTGGGCCGTCCGCAGCATCTCCGAGGCCGCCCTTTCGGAATCCTCACGTTGAAGCGTGATTTGCGAGAGCAGGACGCGCGCCTCGTCGCGCAGGCGGGCCGCTTCGTCGAGTTGGGCTTGGACCCGGGCGCCAGCGTCGTCCAGCGCCCGCGTCACCATCCGGGGAACCTTCGCCCTCCAAAGCAGGATGATGAACACGACCAGCGCCAGCGCGATCCAGAAGTGGGCGTCCTGGGGATCGACAAGGAATGACATCTCAGACGGGTCCGGCAGTCAGTCGCGCCATGGCCCGCGCGAGTTCGACTTCGCTCGGCGCGGCGGCAGTGAGCTTTTCGACCATCGCGGAGGCTGTTTGCTCGGCGATAGCGCGCACGTTCCCCATGGCTCGCAGGCGAGCCGAGGCGATCTCGGCTTCGGCGGCGAGGAGAATCTCCGCCAGCCTCGCGTCCTCCTCGGCTCGGCTCTCCTGCCCCTGCATCCTGATTTTGGCTGTCGCCTCCTCGGCCAGCTGCCGCGCTCTGGCCTTGGCCTGCGCCACTTCGCCCGCGGCAATACCGGACTGCGCGAGCGCTTCGTCGCGCAGTCGGCGAGCATCCCCGATCTCTCCAGATATCCGATCTTCCCGGGCGGCAATCGCGCCGCCTATGCGCGGGACGAAAACTCTGGCGAAGAGCACATACAGAATCGCGAAGACCACCAGGACCCAGAAGATCTGACCGGGCCAATTGGCGACGTCGAACTGCGGCAGGCCACTGGCGTGTTCAGCCCCGGCCGCTGGGACTGCGGGCGCCCCCATCTCGGGTCCTAGACCTTCACGAAGAGGATGATGAAGCCCATCACGAAACCGAAGATGCCCATGGATTCGGCGAGCGCCATGCCGAGAAACAGCCATACCCTCTCGCCTGCGGCCGCCGAGGGGTTGCGTATGGAGGCCTGCAGATAATTGCCAAAGAGGATGCCGAGTCCCGCTCCCGCACCGATGAGACCTGTCATCGCGAGGCCTGCGCCGATGTACTTTGCGGCCGTGATGTCCATGATTGTGACGTTCCTTTGAGGGGTTGAAAGGTTAGTGACCCCTGTCGAGGTTCACCACCTCGTTGAGATAGACACAGGTGAGCGCCGCGAAGACGAAGGCCTGGAGGAAGGCCACCACGAACTCCAATGCGAGCAAGGCGACGATCATGAAAAAGGAGACGGCCGATCCGACAAGGCCAAGGCTGGCCAGCCCGCCCTGAAGACCAAACAGGCCAAGCCCGATCACGAAACTGGCGAACATGTAGGTCACAACATGGCCGCCGAGCATGTTGCCGAACAGTCGCATCGCCAAGGTCAGGGGGCGGACCGAAAAGGAGATGAACTCGATAAGCATGAGAAAGAGGCCCATGCTCCAGTGCACGCCCGAGGGCCAGAACAACTTGAAGAAGCCCAAGCCGTTGCGGGTGAAGCCCACGGCAAGGACGATGATGAAGGTCATCGCGGCCAGGGTCGCGGTGACCGCAAGCTGGGATGTAACGGTGAAGCCGCCCGGCGCGAGGCCGACAATGTTGAGTGTTGCGATGAGCAGAAACAGGGTGAAAACGAACGGAAGGTACGGCCGGCTGCGCTCGCCAATGATGGCGCCGGTGAGCGAGCCGTCGACCATCCCGTAGAGCATTTCGGCGACCGCCTGCAGCCTGCCAGGGACGACGGCTCTCTTCGCGGCGGCCAGGAAGAAGACGGTGATCAGGCCGGCCGCGATGAACATGAACAGAACCGAGTTGGTGATCGAAAGGTCGATCGATCCCACGCCGGCAACCGGAATCGGCTTCCAGTCCACCAGCTTGTGGACCATGAACTGCTCCATCGGCTCTATCGCGGCCATCGGGCGCCCTTGACGTCTCTCACGTGTCTTCGCCGGAGTCGTGCGGGACTCCAGCGCCGGAAAGGGGCTTCGCGGCGCGGGCGCTGATCCGAGACGCGGTTTGGACCGTGGCGTAGATCGACAGCCCGGCGCCGACGATCAGGCCGCCGACTATGCCCCATGGGCCGGTGCGGGCGAAGTGGTCCAACGCCCAGCCCAGGCCCAGTCCGCCGAGCACCCCACCCAGCATCTGACCGAGAAGGCGGTAGCCGTCTCCAGCCGCGCCGCCGATTCCGGCGTGGGACGGGCGCGCTCGGCGTGAAGCTTCAAATGCGCCCAGCCTCTTGTCGAGGCGGTTCAATGCGCCCGCGCTCGGATCGTTCGACTCGGGCATGGAAGACTCTCTTTACGACCCTGATAGCTCCCTCGAGGCGCGATCGGTCGGCGCGGAAACTATAACCGGTTGTGCGGTGCGTCAAGATTGCCTCCGGGCCGCTCATCACATTGAATAGATGATATAATCTTCAAGAGAGAACGGTCGTGGCTCCTGATGAGGGAGCCGGACCAGCCGCCGCGTCGGGGGGTGTATGGAGCCGAAGCGGCGATGCGACACGTAGAGGCCCGCGCAAGTCTGAAGCCCAGACGCGTTCGGATCCGCGTTCGGCCACCGGGCCGCGAGACAGGCGATCCGCGAGGGCCGGGTCGTAGACAAAATCCGAAATGGTCGCGGCCCGCTCAGCTCTATCGGCCAGCCGCAGCGGGTAGCAGGGATGCACGGTGATCAACCCCTTGGCCTGGTCCATCGAGCTGGGACGCCTGTCGGCGGGACTTCATGATCGGCATCGGGCGTCCGAGCACCGCCGGGGCGGCCGCTCCCCCCCAATGGCCAGAATCACCTCGGGTCCGACAAGCCGCCGTTCATTGTCCAGCCACCATTGGCAGGCCGCGCCCCCGCCCGATCGGGAGTCTCATGGGCCCGCGCTTGGTCGCTGTTCGTGTTTGAAATGCTTGACGGCATTGGCCATGGTTGCGGCCAGCCGACAAGCCGTCGCCACTTTGTGCGAACAGAGCACAAGGCCGCGCTCCTACTTTATTGCGCCGCCAGGGACTCCGCCTGACGCAGATCCACGGAGACCAATTGAGAAACGCCGCGCTGGGGCATGGTAACGCCGAACAATCTGTCCATCCGAGACATGGTCAATGCGTTGTGGGTGATCGCGACGAACCGTGTGGAGGTCCGCGCGCACATCGCGCGGAGCAAATCGCAGAACCTCTCGACGTTGGCGTCGTCGAGCGGCGCGTCCACCTCGTCGAGAAAGCAGACCGGCGCCGGATTGGCGAGAAACACGGCGAAGATGAGGGCAACGGCGGTCAGCGCCTGCTCTCCGCCGCTCATCAGGCTCATCACCGCCATTCGCTTCCCAGGAGGGCACGCGAAGATCTCCAGGCCTGCTTCGAGAGGATCCTCGGCTTCCACCAGACGCAACTCCGCTTGACCGCCCTCGAAGAGCGTCTTGAACAGCGTCCTGAAATGATCATTGACCACGTCGAAAGCGGCGACGAGGCGGCGGCGGCCTTCGGCGTTCAGTTCGAGGAGCCCCTGACGCAGCCGCGCCAGAGCCCCGGCCAGATCGGCGCGCTCCGAGCGCATGAGTTGCAAGCGCATCGCCAGTTCCTGGGCCTCTTCTTCCGCCCGAAGGTTGACGGCGCCTAAGCCCTCTCGCTCGCGCTCCAGCGCCTCGAGTCGATGTTCCATGTCCACCGGCGCCACCGCGACGGCATTTTGAGCGAGCCGGCGCCTCGACTCCTGCGGTGACAATCCAGCCGCCTCAGCGGCCGCGGCGTATTGCGCCACCCGTTCGCGCGCGCCCTGCGAGCGTGCGGTCAGGGTGGCGCGGACTTCGCGAGCGTCGGCGGCCGAAGCGTCGGCGGCCCTGGAGCGACGATCGGCGTCCGCGCGTTCTGCCTCGGCCAGTGACAAGGCATCGCTGGAGAGGGACTTACGAGCCTCCGCGGCGGCTACTTCGTCGAGAAGCGCCATTCGTTGCCCTTCGATTCGGACGGGCGCGGCGCGCGCTTTCGCAAGCCTGTCGGCAGCCACGGTCCTCGCCTCGGCGAGGTGTGCCTGCCGCATCGATGCGGCCGCCGCGCGCTGCGCCCATTCTGCGTGATCGTGGCGCGAGGCGTCCAGGCGCTGTGTCCTCGTTTCGCGTTCGTGGATCTCGAGGTCCAACGCCGCCCTGGCGGCGGCGGCGGTCTCGCGGGCCTTGACCGCAGTCACTCTTGCCGTTGCGAGCAACGCCATCTTTTCGGCCGGCGCGGCGAACCCCGTCAGCTGCGTCTGCGCAGCGGCCAGGGATGCGGCGGCCTCGTCGCGTTCCACCTCGAAGCGAGCGATGGTTTCGTCCAGCGACTGCGCCCTGCTCTCGCGGCGCGCTCCGTCTCTCACCAGCTGCTCGACCTTCTCGCGAGCCTGCGCAAGGTGGACGTCCGCCGCCGGCGGACCGCTTCGCGCCAGTCTTGCCGCCCCCTGGGCGCGGGCCAGTTTCTCGGCGGCCTCGGTGTAGCGACGTTTTGCCTGGGAGACTCTTGGAACCAACGCCTCGACCTGGCGCTCGATTGCGACCAGGCGCGCTTTCTGCTCGAGCCGGATCTGGGCCGGGCGAGGAGCTTCGGCGCGTGAAGTGAACCCGTCCCAGCGCCAGAGGTCGCCCTCCACCGAAACCAGTTTGGCGCCCGGTGGCAGCAGAGATTGGATCTTGGGGCCTGTATCGCGGTCCGTCACTCCGACGAAGGCGACGGCGGCGGCCAGCTCGGCGGGAACCGAGATCACGGCCCCCAGCGGCGAGACGGCCAGCGGCCATTTCGGGGGGAAGACGTCGCGACCGCCCCAAAATCTGGCCGCCCGTTTGTCGAGTGAAGCCTCGAGATCGTCGCCCAAAGCGGCCGCGAGCGCCGCCTCCAATCCGTTTGGCGCGGCGAGCTGGTCCACGACAACCCCGTACTCGGTGGGCGCTGACCGGGCCGCCGCACTGGCGAGGCCCTGAGCCTCCGCCATGAGGCGGCCCAGATCGTCTTCTCCCGTTCTCGCTGAACCCCTGGTTTCGTGTTCCTCCTCGACGGCGCTCGCCAGGGCCTGTTCGGCCGCTTCGAGGACTTCCCGGGCTTCAGTCAGCCGCAGCTTGGCTCGGACCAAGGCGTCTTCTGCGAGCGCCATCTCGGGAGCTGACGGCGGACCGGCGCTTTCGCGCTCGCCCTGTGCCTGCGCGAGGGCGCGCAGGGTGCGGGCGAGCAGCGATCGCGCTTGTTCGAGACCGGCCTCGGCTGCCCGCGCATGAACCTCCGCCGCGGCGATCTCAGCGGCCAGGGCCTCGACTTCGCGTTCGGCGGCTGATCGGCGCGCCTCGGCGTCGACCGCAGCGGCCTCAAGGCTCGGGAGATGCCGCGGCGTGCGAGCAATTTGCACCGAAAGCCGCGAGATCTCCCCGTCCAGGCGGCTGAGCGTTCGGCCGCTATCCCCCGAGATCTCGGCTTCGCGCGCGGCGTCGGCGGTAATCCTGGCGATCTCCTGGACTAGGCGGTCGGACTCCGACTTGGCGCTTTCCGCGGCGCGATCGAGACGATCCCTGTCGATGGAAATGCGGTGCAAGTTGGCGGCGGCGGCGGTCTCCTCCTCACGCAGCGGACGAATTCGCGCCTCCGCCTCGAGCACCATCGCCATTGCCTGGGCGGCATACCTGGCTGTCGCCTCCGCGGTTGCCTCGGCGTCACCGGCTTCCGCTTCGGCGCGCTCGAGGATCTCCGCCGCCTCGGCCCACCTGGCGTGAACAAGGGCCCCCTGCAGGGACCGAATCTCAGCCGACAACCTGCGATAGCGCTCTGATTGTCGAGCCTCGCGCTGCAGGCGGTTGAGCGTGCCATCCGCCTCGCCCATGACGTCGTCGAGCCGGGTCAGATTGGCGTCCGCAGCCCGCACGCGCAGCTCTGCGTCGTGTCGCCGGCTGTGCAGGCCCGAGACGCCGGCGGCCTCCTCCAGAATGCGCCGCCTGTTCTGAGGGCGGGCCGCGATGAGTTCCGAGATCTGGCCCTGGCGGACCAGGGCAGGAGAATTTGCGCCGCTGGATGCGTCAGCGAAGACGAGTTGCACGTCACGGGCGCGAACGTCGCGGCCGTTGATCTTGTACCGGGAGCCTTCGCCGCGATCGATTCGGCGCCCAATCTCCAGGACCGGCGCGAAGTTGACATCCTCGGGCGCGTCGAGGTCCGCATTGTCGATCGTCAGGGTGACTTCCGCATGATCCCGCGCTGGACGATCCGCGGACCCCGAGAAGATCACATCGTCCATACCTTCCCCGCGCAAAGCCTTGGCGGAGCTGGCTCCCATGACCCATCGAAGGCCCTCGAGGAGATTCGACTTGCCGCAACCATTGGGGCCCACGACGCCCGTGAGGCCCGGTTCGATCCGAAAATCGGTGGGATCGACGAAGGACTTGAAACCCGAGAGACGAAGCCTGGAAAAGTGCAAGACGCCCCGCCGTTCTCAGTGGCGCCCCGCCGTCGCTATGGCGGCGGCGAGTTCTTCGAGACTTTGCTCCCCCACCAGCCTCTGGCCATTCACGACAAAGGTCGGCGTACCGGCGATCGAGTTCGCCCGGCTATTGCGATCGGACCGCGCCTGAAGGGCGACCAGCGCCGCCTTGTCCTTCATACAGGCGTCGAACCGGTCCTTGGTCACTCCGGCGGCCCCGGCGATGCGGAGCAGCGGCCCATAGGCGTCACCCTCGCGCAACATCTCCTCCTGCGAGCGGAAAATCTGTTCCACTACCTCGAAATACTTGGCAGGGCCCGCGCACCGCGCGGTCAGAAAGCCGGCGGCCGCAAGGGTCGGCTGGCCGGTGAGCATCTCGCGGAACACGAACCTCACTCTTCCGGTGTCAATGTACCTGGCCCGGAAGGCGGGAAAAACCGCGTTCGCCCACACTGCGCAATGCGGACAGCCGACCGAGGCGTACTCGATCACAGTCACCGGCGCGGTTGGATGGCCCAGGACCATATCGTCCCCGGAGGACGATGCGGGGCGCGCATCGGCGGCGAAGAGCATCCCAAGAGCAAAGACGCCCGACAGCACCGTTCGCCGAGCGATGGCGCTGATGGTCATGAAGAGAGCTTTCCGCCCGCTTCGGCTTGGGTGATGGCGGCGTCGAGTTCGGGAAGCGACATCTCGCCCTTGTCGTAGACCCTGCCATTGATCACGTAGGTGGGCGTGCCGTTGATTTTGTCATTCCTTGCGTAGCCCTCCCAGCGTGCATTCAGCGCTTGGAGAGACTTCTCATTGGTGATGCAGGCTTCGAATTGGGCGTCGGTGAGGCCCGCCGAGCGCGCGATCCTGAGCAGGATCTGATGCGGCTGGCCGGTGCGCTGCATCTCGTCCTGGGCGTGGTAGATGGCGTCCACAACCTGAAAGTACTTGTCTCTGCCGGCGCACCTGGCAGTGAGGAAGCCTGCGGCGGCGATGTCCGGCTCCCCGGTGAGCGCCTCGCGCGCGACGTAGCGCACCCTGCCGGTGTCGATGTACTTCGCCTTGAAGGCGGGGAAGACGTCGTTGTTCCATTGCCCGCAGTGCGGGCAGGCGACAGACGCATATTCCACCATCGTCACCTTCGCCGTGGGGCTGCCCATCGACATGTCGTCCGCGGTCACCGGCGTCGCTGTCTTCTGGCAGGCGCCCATGCTGAGGGCGAGGCCGAGCCCAACGCAAAGGGTGACGATGAGTCGCATGCTCTCTTCCTATCAGGCCGCCGCCTAGATTGGAGCGCGATTCTGCGGCGGCGCCGAGACGGCGGCGATTTGGCGCAGGACGTCGCCCGAGCAGACTCAGCTTCTGCGCATGACCTCGCGGCCCAGGCCGAGGAGCGCCTTCTTCAGTCTCCCTTCGCCAAGGGGGCCAAGACTTTCCACCAATTCGTGCTCGGCCGCGGCCTCGAGTGGCCGGCCGGGTTCCCGGCGGCCTGAGTGTGGCGAAGGTCGTTCGGGCGCGGTCCGGCCGCGCAGGGGACCCTGGATAATGCGCAGACGGCCGACTGCGCCAGGCCCGAGGAACATGTTCACCCGGGTGATAATTTCTTCGGCCTGGTGCTGGATCAGAGCCGCGGATGGACCCTCGACGCGAATCTCGAGGGCGGTGGGGCCAACCCGCGCCCTGACCAGCTTCACCGGTTCGCTGCGTCTTGCGAGAGCGGCGCCGACGATTTCGCGCCAGCGCGCCGCGAGCCCATCGACCCCTCGCCCGAAGCGCTGCTCCAGGACCTTGATCGCTCCGGCCAACACTCTTCCGGCGGCGGGAGGGGTCCAGCCTGCCGGTCGCGTGCGCTTGCGCGCCAGAATGGCCGCAGCCTCATGCTGAGACGGCAGGCGACGGGACATGGCGGCCATGCTAGCGCAACCCATCATGTCCGTCGCCAAGATCCGCTCAGACCTCCTGAGCTGGTACGACGCGCACCGCCGGGATATGCCTTGGCGGGCGGCTCCCGGCGAGCAGGCCGACCCATATCGGGTTTGGCTCTCCGAGATCATGCTGCAACAGACGACGGCGGCTCACGCCGCGCCCTACTTCACGGCTTTCGTTCGCAGGTGGCCGACGATCGAGGCGCTCGGTCGCGCAGAGCCGGGCGAGGTGATGGCGGCCTGGGCGGGGCTCGGCTACTACGCTCGGGCGCGCAACCTCCTGATCGCCGCGAAGATTGTGGCGGAGCGCGGACGGTTTCCGGTCTCGCAAGCGGAGTTGCGGGAGCTGCCGGGAGTTGGTGAGTACACGGCCGCGGCGATCGGAGCCATTGTTCATGGCGAATCCGCGAACGTGGTCGACGCCAATGTCCAAAGAGTGGTGGCGCGTCTCTACGCCGTTGAGAAGGAACTCCCGGGCGCCGGTCCGGAACTGAAGCGGCTGGCGGGAGGTATGGTGCGCGCCGAACGTCCAGGCGACTGGGCGCAGGCTTTGATGGATCTCGGGGCGCTGATTTGCCTTCCCCGCGCGCCGGTCTGCGGGATGTGCCCGCTCGCGAATGCTTGCCGGGCGCGTGGAACGGGCCGGCCGGAGCGCTATCCGAGGCGGTCCGCAAGGCTGGCGCGCCCTCACCGGCACGGGGTTGCCTATGTGCTGCGAAATTCGGGAGAAGTGGGCATGGTCTTGCGGCCGGCCAGCGGGATGCTGGGCGGGATGCTCGGCCTGCCGACCTCTGAGTGGCGAAGCGCGCCCTGGACCGAGCGGGAAGCCTTGAAGGCGGCGCCGTTACCTTGCGCCTGGACTGTTGCGGGAGAGGTGAATCACGTGTTCACGCATTTCTCGCTGACGCTCGCGGTCTTAGCCGCGCATGCGCCGAGACTCAATCCGTCATTGAGTTGGATGACGCCCAGCGCGGCGCGCGCGGCTACGCCATCGGTTTTTCGCAAGGCTCTCCTTCTCGCAGCTTAAGCCATCGCCGCGCGGAGCTTCGCCCGCAGGACGTCTATCGGCGCCAGGCCGTCGTCGGTGTGCACGTGCCAATAGGTCCAGCCGTTGCAAGCGGGCTGGGACTGCGCCATGGCGCCGAGCTTGTGGATCGACCCAGTGAGTTCGCCCATCGCCAGGCTGCCATCCGCCCTCACCCTGGCGGCGCGTTCACCCTTGGGGCACCAGAGCAGATCGCCCGGATTGAGCAGGCCGGCTTCCACCACGTTGCCGAATGGAACTCGTGGCTCGTCCTTGCGCGATCCCGTGACCTCGAGCTCCTGGCGAGTTGCGACGGTCACGCTGGCGATCCGCGCCTTGGCGTGCGCGGCATAGCGCGCTTCGCGCTCTATCCCGATGAACCCGCGCCCCAGTCTCTTGGCCACCGCTCCGGTCGTGCCGACGCCGAAGAAAGGATCCAGAACGATGTCTCCAGGGCGGGTCGAGGCCAGGATCACCCGATGCAGCAGCGCTTCTGGTTTTTGAGTCGGGTGGGCCTTTGCGCCGGTCTCGTCCTTGATTCGCTCCTCGCCAGTGCACAGGGCCAAAGTCCAGTCGGAGCGCATCTGCAGCTCGTCATTGGCCATCTTCATGGCGTCGTAGTTGAAAACGTACCGACGCGCTCCGCGGCTCTTCGCCGCCCAGATAAGGGTTTCATGGGCGTTGGCGAACCTCGTTCCCTTGAAGTTGGGCATCGGGTTCGTCTTGCGCCAGATGATGTCGTTGAGGATCCAGAATCCCAGATCCTGAAGCGAGCATCCCACCCGGAAGATGTTGTGATAGCTTCCGATGACCCACAGCGCGCCATCGTCTTTGAGCACCCGGCGACACGCGCCCAGCCAAGCGCGCGTGAAGGCGTCGTAGGCCTCGAACGACGCAAAGCGGTCCCAGTCGTTCGTGACCGCGTCCACCTTTGAATTGTCGGGACGCAGCAAATCGCCGCCCAGCTGGAGGTTGTAAGGAGGATCGGCGAAGACCAGATCGACCGACCTCTCAGGAAGGGCGTCCAACTCGGCGACGCAATCGCCGACTATGATGCTATTGGCCAGAACCATGCGCCCCCCAAGAGTCAAAGGGGAAGGTCGCCAAACGTGATGAAGAACGACTTAATCGCCCGAACCTAGCCGAGCCACTCCACCCATGTCCCATGCGGGTGGGCCTTGGCGAGCAGCCGCTCCTGTCCGCCAGGCCAGATTGTGAGCCGCACGTGCATCTTCGACATATCGGAGGGCGGCGGCTCCATCCGCAACCACGCGAACTGCGCTGATCTTGTCGCTTGCGCGCCCAGAGCATGGATGGCGGCGGTAAGCGCGACTTGGCTTTTCTTCGACAGGTATTGCCAAAAGACGGAATGAAAGAGGACCGTGGCCGCGCCTCGGGTCAATTGTGGCCGATGCGCCACCCATGACACCGCGTCTTCCCCCTCCGCTTGAACGCCAGCGAGGAGCGTGGCGCCGACCGCGGCGTTCAGCCGCTCCATTCGGTCGAACTGATCAGCCCAGACAAAGGCACGCAGTCGGCGGCGGGCCACCTCATTGGCGAGGTCGATCGGCTTGTGGTCGCAGGCGGCGCGTTCGCTGACCAGCATTCGAGCCGTCAGCGGCGGAAGCCGCCCGCGCCAGTCGGTGGAAAGGCGAAGCGGCGCCTCGCTGGGACCCCACTGGGCCCCACCGAGGTCATACCGATAACGGTCCCACAGCTGATTGAGACCGGCGCTCGCGCCGAGTTCGAAGCAACGCAGCTCGAGGCTGGTCTCGTCCGCGATTGTAAGGAAGCCGCCCAGCAGGCAGATAGAGCGCCGCACTTCGTTGGTCTGCGGCTCGTGCTCCATGAAAGCCGCCAAGCGCTTGCCGTGGCGCGGAATCTCCGCCGCCGACGTCGCCCACGCTTTCGTGGGATCACTCTTCCGACCCTTGGCGGGGAAGGCCGCGGTAAGACCCGCGGCTTCCCCACTGAGCGCCAGATCGTGCATGGCGCCAAGAAGGCGCAGTGGCGCCGCATCTCGGATCAGCGTGCGGGCATCGGCCCCCTCCCAGCGCGCGAAGAGCCGTCGAAGGTCCTCGTTGCCTTTGAGATCCTCGCAAACGCGGTCGAGCAAGTCCGCGCAGAAGGGTGAGCCGAGGGCCGCGCAGGCGCGCGCCTGTAGGTTCAAGGCTTGTCGAAGCGGACCGATGTCCAGCATGGCGGACTCTGTCGGTCCGCGCAGGCGACCGATCAATCTTGATATTCGCGATCAACAGCCGAAATGGGCGGCGTTTGTTGATCCTGAGCCTTGTAGGCCCGCATCGGGTCCTTGCCCATGAGAGCCAGGCGCACCGGGGCCCAACTCATGCGATGGATCTCGCACGGGCCGCGTTCCATCAGGGCCTGTGCATGGATCGCGGCGCGATAGCCCTTGTGCGAAGCGAATCCGTAGCCTGGATAGGTCTGGTCGAGCAGGATCATCAGGCGGTCACGCGCGGTCTTGGCGAGGATGGAGGCGGCGGCGATCGAGGCGCAGACGGCGTCGCCGCGGATCACCGTTTTCACTGGGCATGAAAGCGCGAAGCGATAGTTACCGTCGACCAGCGCGAATACCGGGGCTACGGCCATCGTCTCGATGGCGCGCCGCATCGCCAGGCCGGTGGCATGGAGAATATTGAGCGCCGCGATCTCTTGCACCGACGCGAACCCGACCCCCCAGGCCATCGCTTCTCGCTTGATGACGGTTTCCAGGATGCCGCGCTGCTTGGCCGAGAGCCGTTTGGAATCGTCGACGCCCCGAATCATCGCTCGAGGACTGAGGATCACAGCAGCGGCGCAGACCGGCCCGGCCCAAGGTCCACGGCCGGCCTCATCAACACCGCAGGCTGGCGCCGGACAGGCCTGCTCGAGCATCATGTCCGGGCCGGTTCTCACCCGAAGGCTCGGGCCATGCCGGCGACTTCGCCATGACGCGGGCACGCAGTCACGTGGTCGTTGACCATCCCGACCGCCTGCATGAACGCGTAGACGATTACCGGCCCGCAGAACTTGAACCCGCGCGCCTTGAGGGCCCTGGACATCTCCATCGCCTCGGCGGTCTGGGCCGGCACCTCCGCAGTGGACTTCCACTGGTTCTGAATCGGCCTTCCGCCGCAGAATGACCATAGAACGTGGGCGAAGTCCTCGCCCTGCTCACGCATCTCCAGGAAAAGCCGCGCACCGCCAATCGCGGCGTCGATCTTGGCGCCGGAACGGACAATGGCGGCGTCGGCCATCAAGCGGGCTCGGTCTGCTTCGCCGAAACCGGCCACGATTTGCGGTTCGAAACCTGCGAAGGCGCGGCGAAACGCTTCGCGTTTCTTCAGGATGGTTATCCAAGAGAGGCCCGCCTGGAAACCGTCTAGGACGAGCTTTTCCCACAGCGCCCTGCTGTCCAGCTCCGGAACGCCCCATTCCTCGTCGTGATAGGCGACATAGAGAGGCTCTGTGGGCTTCGCCCAGCCGCAGCGCGAAGACGCTTGATGCAAGACCGCGGCCGCCACTCCAGCCTCCGTGCTCAGCAGATTCGCTGAGGCTCGCCGCATTCGAACTCCGCCGCAAGACGTGGCGCGCCAGCGACCCTCACGGCTCGGCGCCTCAAGGCGCGGGCAGCCAGTCGGGCAGGCGCGGGGCCCAGGCGCGACCGTCGCTCATCTGCAGCGGCCCGCCCTTCAGGCGGTCCAGTCGAAGCAGCGCCATCGCCATCCCCTCCACGCCCGAAAGGGCTTCCCCCGCCCGCAGGCCGCCAGCCAGCAGCTCCGCGCCATGATCGGGGGGCGCTCCGTCGAAAACGATTGTCGCCATGCGGCTCTTGATGGCCCCCCGCCGCTTCATCCGAGAGGTGGTTTCCTGACCGACAAAACAACCCTTCTGGAAATCGATTCCCATCAGGAGATCAAAGTTTGCCTCAATGGGATAGGTCTTGTCGCTGCCCCAATCGGCCGGGCCAGGTACACCGAGGGATATCCTCAGCCGGTCGAAGACCGTTTCTTCGGCTTCGGTCGCGCCTGGCGGAGGCGTCGCGGCGTAGCCCCTATATCCGAGGCTCGGCAGGCGCGGGTCGCGCAACCATCCTTCCGGCGGCGCGACGGGGAACAACAGGCCCACCGGCTGAACCGGGGACGTCAGGATCTCCGCCTTCGCCCTGAGCCTATAGAGGGTCAAGCGTTCGATCAGAGCCGCGCGGTGGTGGGCCGCGCAATCGATGAAGCAGCCCGCGGCGGTTCCGACCACGAAGAGGTCGAACAGCAACCGCCCCTGGGGGCTGAGCAGGGCGGCGAATCGGATTTCCTTCGGCTCGAGACTGCTGACGTCCTGGGTGAGGAGGCCCTGGAGGAAGTCTCGCCAGTCATCTCCCTCCACCGTGATCACCGCGCGGCTGGTCAGGACTGCGGTCACGGCGTCGGAACCCATGCCTGCATTGTGGCTGGGTGGCCGCTGGAGCGCCAGGGGCCCCCGGCCTATAGAAGGACGAGAATGGCCGCCAAGCCCTTTCCCATCCTCTTCATCACCGCCAGCCGCCTTGGCGACGCAATCCTGTCATCGGGGCTGGTGAAGACTCTCGCCGACGAGGCGCCTGGCGCGCGATTCACTATCGCGGGCAGCGCCCTTACCGCACCGTTGTTCGCCGAGGTTCCGGGCCTGGAAGCTCTAATTGTCATGGAGAAGAAGCCTGCCGGGCGGCATTGGATCGATCTTTGGCTGCGGATCCGGCGGCGACACTGGGCCCTGGTGGTCGATCTGAGAGGTTCAGCCCTCTCTGGGTTCCTGCGGCGAAGCCTCGGCACGGTCCGCAAGGTCCGCGGCCCTGAGGTGCACAAGGTCGTCGAGGCGGCGCGACTGCTCAAGGTGGATGGACCGCCTCCACCCCCGTATCTCTTCACCAGTCCCGAAATCGAGGACCGCGGGGAATCCCTGACCCTAGGGCGGGGTCCGATTCTAGCCGTGGCCCCCGCCGCCAACTGGGTGGGCAAGACTTGGCCGGCGGAGCGCTTCGCCCTTGCGGCGCGTCAGCTTCTCGGCGAGGGCGGACCGATGGCCGGCGGGCGCCTGATGGTCCTTGGCGGCCCGGAAGACCAGGAGTTCGCCGAACCGGTCATGGCCGTCGTTCCCGCTGCGAGACGGATTGACATGGTGGGTCGGGAGGAACTTCTAGTCTGCTACGCCGCGCTGAAACGGGTGGACCTCTTCATCGGCAATGATTCCGGCCTGATGCACCTTGCCGCCGCCGCGGGTGCCCGCACCGTGGGGGTTTTCGGACCTTCGAACGAAATCCTCTATGCGCCATGGGGTCCACGATGCCGCACTGTGCGCGGCGAGCGGAGCTTCGAAGACTTCCGCGCGGCGGATCGGTCCTTGAGCGGCAAGATCTGCCACATGGTTGATTTGCCGGTGGAGAGGGTGCTGACCGCCGCCCAGGCCCTGCTCGCGGAAACCCAACCGGAGGACATGAGTGCCCGAGACCTTTGATCTCATCCTCCGCGGCGGCGAGGTCGTGAACCATGCCGGAAGAGGCGCGGCGGACATCGGAATCCGTGGCGCGCGGTTCGCGGCGATCGGCGATTTGCGATCGGCGTCGGCCGCGGAGGAATTGGATTCGGCGGGCCTCACCATCCTTCCGGGCGTCATCGACACCCAGGTTCATTTCCGTGAGCCGGGGCTCGAATGGAAGGAGGACTTCGAATCGGGCTCGCGCGCCGCGGTCCTGGGCGGCGTGGTGGGGGTATTCGAGATGCCCAACACAGAGCCTACGACGAGCGACGAAACGGCCCTGAGGGACAAGCTCGCTCGCGCCAAGGGCCGGATGCACTGCGATCACGCCTTCTATGTCGGCGCCACTCACCAGAACGCCGGCTTTCTGGGGGAACTGGAGCGGCTTCCGGGCTGTTGCGGGGTCAAGGTCTTCATGGGCGCCTCCACCGGCACCCTGTTGGTGCCCGACGACCAGGGCGTGGAAACAATCCTGCGTCACATCACCCGCCGTGCGGCGTTCCATTCCGAAGACGAATACCGCCTCGAGGAAAGACGGTCCCTGGCGCGAACCGGCGACTGGACTAGTCATCCCGAAGTCCGCGACGTCCAAACAGCCATTCAATGCACGAAGAGACTCGTCACCCTGGCGGCGCGCCTGGGCAAACGAATCCACGTGCTGCACGTCACCACAGCGGAGGAAATCGAGTTCCTCGCCACGCATAAGGACGTGGCGAGTGTGGAAATAACGCCGCAGCACCTGACACTTGCCGGCCCGGAGGCCTACGAACGTCTCAAGGGCTTGGCACAGATGAATCCCCCCATCCGCGATGTCATGCATCAAAAGGCATTGTGGCGCGGAATCGCGATGGGCGTAGTCGACGCTCTAGGCTCCGATCATGCGCCCCACACTTTGGAGGAAAAGGCGCGCCCATACCCAGCCTCGCCTTCAGGAATGCCGGGGGTTCAGACACTCGCGCCGGTCATGCTGACCCATGTCGCGCAGGGCCGACTCAGCTTGGAGAGATTCGTCGATCTTACAAGCGCCGGGCCGCAAAGGCTGTTCGGCCTTGCCGGCAAGGGGCGGATCGCGGAGGGCTACGACGCCGACCTGACCGTGGTCGATCTGAAGGCGCGCCGAACGATCCGCCACGCGGATATGGCGAGCCGGGTGGGATGGACACCCTTCGACGGGTTCGAGGCTCAGGGATGGCCGGTGGCGACGGTCATCCGCGGACGCATCGTGATGCGCGACGGAGACTTGCTGCACCCTCACGACGGAAAACCGATGCGCTTCACGGAGACCCTGACACGCCAGGACGTGAAATGACTGAGCGGTTAGGCGGAAGGAACGGCGCCGACTGCCTGGTCGAGACCCTGGTGGCGAACGGCGTGACCGCCTGCTTCGCAAATCCGGGGACCAGCGAAATGCAGTTCGTCAGCGCTCTGGATCACCAGCCCGCGATGCGACCGGTGCTGTGCCTTTTCGAAGGAGTCGCGACAGGCGCTGCGGACGGCTACGGGCGGATGACCGGTCATCCGGCCTGCACCCTGCTGCACCTCGGCCCGGGATACGGCAATGGTCTGGCCAATTCCCACAACGCCCGGCGGGCCTTCACCCCAATCGTCAACATCGTCGGCGACCACGCGACCTACCATCGGCGCCACGATGCCCCGCTCTCATCGGACATCGCCGCCATCGCCGGCGCCAACTCGGTCTGGGTGCGATCGGCGCAGAGCGCTGACGAAGTGGGCGGTCTCGCCACCGAGGCGGTGGCGGCCAGCATCGAGCCGCCGGGCGGCTCGGCGAGCCTCATCCTGCCCGCCGATTGCGCCTGGTCGACAACCTCGGTGGTCGGGGGACGTGTCGAGGCGCGATCCAAGGCCGAAGTCGACGACGCCATCATAGCCGATGTCGCCCAGCGCCTGCACGGGGCGAACAGGCCGGTGCTGCTGCTGGGGTCGGGCGCGTGCTCGGAAGCCGGCCTCGCCGCCGCTGGGAGGATCGCCGCTGGCGGAACTCGGGTCCTCACCGATACCTTCATCGCCCGTCAGCCCAGGGGCGCGGGACGCTTCGCGCCCGATCGGATGATGTATTTCGCCGAGATGGCCCTGGTCGATCTGGCGGGCGTCGATCTCATGGTTCTGGTTGAGACGGTGACGCCGGTGGCGTTCTTCGCCTATCCGGACCAGCCGGGCGTGCTGGTTCCGGAAGGTTGCGCGGTCGCCACCCTCGTTGGTCGCGGAGAGAATGGGGTTGCGGCGATGCAGGCGCTCGCCGACCGCCTTTGCGCGCCGACCGACCCCATGACCCGACCGCTGATTCTGCCCGAGGTCCCGCCAGGGCAGTTGACGCCCGCTACCGCCGGCGCCGCGATCGCCAGACATCTGCCCGAGGGCGCGATCGTTTCGGACGACTCGGTGACCTCGGGCCAGCCGATCCTGAATTCCACCCGCTCGGCGCGACCGCATGAGTGGCTGGGTCTCACCGGCGGGGCGATCGGCCAGGGGATCCCGGTCGCGGTGGGCGCCGCGGTAGCGCGGCCGGACCGCAAGGTCGTCTCGCTCAACGGTGACGGCGCGGCCTTCTACACTCTGCAGGGTCTGTGGACGGCGGCGCGGGAGAGTCTGGACATCACCGTCGTGGTGTTCGCCAACCGAGCCTACCGCATTCTCGGCATCGAACTGGGCCGCACCGGCGCGAGCGGCCCAGGACGGGCCGCCTCGCGTCTGCTCAGTCTCGACGAGCCGGCAGCCGACTGGACCAGCCTTGCTCGCGGGATGGGCGTATCGGCACGCCGGTGCGAGAACTCGGAGGCGTTCGAATTGGCGTTTCGCGAGGCCATGGAGAACCCAGGCCCTCGGCTGATAGAGGCCGTGGTGGCCTGACCCGACGAGAACGTCAGCTCTTCTTCACATTCCCAGGCAAGGTGCAGCCGCCGCCGATGCCCTTGGCCTCGGCGCAGACGATGGCCGACCTGGCCGCCATCGGACTGATAGAATACTGGATCATGAAGCCGGGCAGACCGTCGGCGCAGGCCACCTCGATATAGCCTTTCTGGTCGGCCGAGACGCCCACCACCCGCGAGTTCGACACCGCGCAGCTGGTCTTGCCCAGGCTCTTGAGGTCGGCGGTGAGCGCGGGATACGCCGCCTGCGGCTTGGTCAGCCCGCACCGGAAGTTCTCGAGCTCCGAGTGGGCGCAGTCATAGACGATCGAGGCCCCGCTCGCGGCGGTCGCGAAGACCCCGATGCCGCCATCCGGGCGATTCGAGCAGGCCAGTTCGACGACCTCCTTGCCCGGAATATTGACCGAGAATGGCGCGTAGCCGGAAACTTGGCATTGGAAGCCGGCCTTGCGCGCGAGTTGGGTGTAGAGACCGGCTTGCTCGGTCTTCGCCTGCCTGGCGTCGGTGAGCTTGCAGCCGCCCCCGAGCGCGTCGGCCGCCGCGCAGTCGACGGCCTGCTTGAACGTCCCGTTCGCCGTGGTCTCCAGCACATAGCCTTTGCCGCCCTGGCAGGAGACTTCGTAGAACATCATTCCCGACTGGGCCGTGCCGATGAATCGCCGGTCGGTGACCGTGCAGGGATTGCCAGACTGCGCCGCGAGACGGTCGACCATCGCCATCTGAGCGGCCCGATCAGTGAGCTCGCACTGGATGTTGAGGCCCGGTCCGTAGGCGATGCATGGGTTCATCGTCACCGGCTTGTCGCGTCGTGGCGGCGCCGAGACCTCGAGAATGTAGCCGGCTCCCTCATGACACTTGAGTTCGTACACCGTGGCCGTAGGGGAGTGACCAAGGGCGCGAACCTGGTCGGGGGTGCAGGGGACGCCAGCCTTGGCGATGTAGGGGATCAGGCCGGCCTTGGGGTCGAGATTGCCGGGCAGGACGCACATCAGGGTGCTGGGCTTGCCATCTCTGCCCGGGGCGGCCGTCTCGGCGCAGGTGAACACCTGCGGCGGCGCATCACCCAGCGTAGCGACCACCGCCCCTTCGTTGCCGGTGCATGCCAGCTCGTAGTAGGAACTGGTGGTCTTGGTCTTGGGATCCTTGTTCTGGCCGATGAGGCGCGCGTCGGCCAAGGTGCAGTCGAGCCCGGCGGCGGTGATCAGGCCAGGCGCCGCGGCCATCCCCTTGTCCCGCTGATCCTTGGTGATTCCGGGCAGCGCCGCCTTTGCGGCGGCGGCAGCCGGGGCGAAGGCTGCCGAGGGCCAGAACCCCGCCAACATCAGGACCACCGCAAGACCAGCGCCTATCGGCCTCATGGAATTCTCCATCGGATGAACAGCAAGACCTCGGAGTTACATGACCGCGCGCGAAGGACTTGGTCAAGATCGCGCCGAGCCGGTGTTCGGCGTGGATCGCCGGGCGCCGGTGCGGTAGGGAAGCCGCTGAGCAACATCTGAAGGAGGGACGCGGGATGTCGCTGAACGGCAAGACGCTCTTCATCACCGGGGCCTCGCGCGGCATCGGTCTGGCGATCGCCCTGCGAGCGGCCAGGGACGGCGCCAACATCGCCATAGCGGCCAAGACGGCGGAGCCGCACAAACACCTGCCGGGCACCATCTACAGCGCCGCCGAGGAGATCGAGAAGGCCGGCGGCAGGGCCCTGCCACTCATTGTCGACGTCCGCGACGAGACGGCGGTCATCGACGCCGTTGAGCGCGCCGTCGCCGCGTTCGGGGGCATCGACATCTGCGTCAACAACGCCTCGGCCATCCAGCTCACCGGGACCTTGGCCACCGACATGAAGCGTTATGACCTGATGCATCAGATCAACACGCGCGGAACCTTCCTCACCTCCAAGGCATGCATCCCGCATCTCAAATGCGCCGCCAATCCGCACGTCCTGATGCTGTCGCCGCCGTTGGACATGAGCTCGCGATGGTTTGCGCCGCACGTCGCCTACACCATGGCCAAGTTCGGAATGAGTCTCTGCGTCCTGGGAATGGCAGAAGAGTTCAGGACCGACGGGATCGCCTTCAACGCGCTCTGGCCGCGCACCGGGATCGCCACCGCCGCCATCCGGTTCGCCCTGGCTGGCGACGAGGGTCTTCGCGCCTGCCGGACCACCGACATCATGGCCGACGCCGCGCACGCGATTTTCGAAAAGCCCGCGCGCACATTCTCCGGCAACTTCCTGATCGACGACACTTTCCTCTATGGCGAGGGAGTCCGCGATTTCGACCGCTATCGGGTCGACCCCAGCCGCGCCCTGATGCCCGACTTCTTCGTGCCCGCGGACGTACCGCCGCCAGCCGGGGTGGAGATCGGCGTCCCGGCGAGCGCCGGGCGGTGAGACTGGAGGTTCGCCGCGCGATCGCCGCCGATGCGCCCCTGGTCCATCGGTTCGTCGTCGAACTCGCCGAATTCGAACGAATGGCCGACCAGGTGCGCGCCGGGGAGGCGGATCTGCGGGCGATGCTGTTTTGCGCCGCGCCGAGAGCCTTTTGCGAGATTCTCGAGATGGACGGCGAGGGCGCCGGCTTCGCCTTGTGGTTCTACAATCTCTCGACCTTTGAAGGCCGCCACGGCCTCTTTCTGGAGGATCTCTACGTATGCCCGGCGATGCGCGGAAGAGGCGGCGGCAGGGCTTTGCTCCGTGCGCTGGCCCGGCGCTGCGTCGAGGAGGGACTGGCGCGGCTCGAGTGGGCGGTGCTGGACTGGAACGCCGAGGCGATAGCCTTCTACGACCGGATGGGCGCCGAGGCCAAGGACGGGTGGACTGCGAGACGGCTTTCCGGCGGGGCGCTTCGCATGCTTGCCGAAGCGTAAGGGGCTTAGGCGGCCACCCACCGTCGGGGGTCGAGGACGGCGGGGTCTTCCAGGGCCATGTCGTCCCAGTCCAGTTCCGGGGGCGGACTGGCTGCGGCGGCGATCACGGCCGAGAGTTCGGCGGCCGTGGCGGCGCCGACGATGACCGCGCTGGCTTCGGGCCTGGAGAGGGCGAATCCGAGCGCGGCCTGCAGCGGATCGCTGCGCCCCTCGGCGATCATCCGCCGGGCCCTCGAAAGGCGCCCGGCGGCCGCGCGCAGGTGTCCCGGAACGCGGTCGGGCGGCAGGAACAGCAACCCATTGAGGAATATGGAGCGGACGTGGACCTCCACGCCCATGTCGCGCAAGGCGCGCAGGCTGCCGTCCACCAGCAGCCGCTGATCGAGCAGACTGGCCGGGGCTTGGACGACATCGGGCTGAAAACGTTTGGCGAGGCCCACAGGATCGTCGGAAGCGTAAGCCGATATCCCGACCCGGCCGAAAAGGCCAACTTCGCGCATCGCCCGCAGGCGATCCCAGAGGGCTTGGCCATAGGGTGAGAATAGGTCGCCGGCGGACTGGATGACGATGGCGTCGGCGCGGTTCAGGCCGAGCCTGGCGAGAGAGGCCCTGGCTTCGGTTTCCACGTAGTCCGCGCCGCGATCGCCGCGCGCCGCCTTGATCACGACCCCGAAGGGCGCCGGCCTGGGCATCAGCGTTCCCAAGACGGTCTCGCCGTGCGCCGAGGCGGCGCCGGCGTCGAGCATGCAAAGCCCCCGCGACGCCGCGATCGAAAGAATTTCGCGGACCTCGCTGTGGGGTTGTCGGCCGCGGGCGGGTGCGCCGCCATCGAGCCCGAATTGGGCCGTGCCCAAGCCTAGCCTGGAAATCAACTGATGCATGAGAAGGGGCTGTGGTCCTGACGGGCCGTGGCGGCTGGGAACGCGGGCGATCCTGCACGCCAGTCCTTAAGGAACCGGTATCGACGCCCTTAACGGGAGGTTACCCTGGCGGAGATGATGGACCTCTTCACGCCCTGGCCGCTGTTCGGTTTCGCCGACGATCCGCGCCCTGCGCTGCAGCGGATCATGGGCCAGGCAGAGCCCGCCGCCCTGGCCACCATCGCCGCGCTCGGCGGCGGAGGTCCTCGGCCGGTGGGGACCCAGATGGTCGTGGGGAGATCTCTGGTGTCGGGTTTCCTGTCCGGCGGGTGCCTGGAGTCCGACGTTATCGGCCACGCCCGCCTCGTCCTGGACGATGGCCTCCCCAGACGTCTGGTTTACGGCGAGGGAAGCCCATGGCCGGACATTCGCCTGATGTGCGGGGCCAGGATCGAGATTCAGCTCGAACGGATCTCGGCGGGCGATCTTGCGGCCGAGCGGCTGTTCGATTTCGCGGCTCGGCGGATCCCGGCCAGGTGGCGAAGCGACGGGGTCAGGCGCGAATGCGCTCCGATCGATTGCACGCCGCCGCCAGCGCCGTGGCCGGGGGCCCTGGAGAAGATCTTCGAACCCCCCGCTCGGCTGATCGTGATCGGCGCCGATCCGACCGCCCTGGCGATTGCCGCCCTGGGCGCCCAGGCGGGGCATGAAACCCATCTCGTCCGCCCGAAAGGGCCGCCAGGGGGCTCGCCCTTTCCCAGCGTCGCTTACACCCGGGAGGACCCGGCGACGGCGTTGGCCGCCATCGGCCTGGATGCGTGGACCGCGGTGGCGGTCGCGACCCACGACGCGGAACTCGATCACGCCGCCCTCACGATCGCCCTGCCGTCGCAGGCGTACTATGTCGGCGCCCTCGGCGCCCGCCGCCGGCTCCCCGAACGCCTCGCTGAGCTTCGGGCCAGCGGAATGGACGAAGGCTCGATCGCCCGGCTGCGCGCGCCGATCGGCCTGGATATCGGCGGCAAGGCGCCTTGGGAGATCGCGATCGCGGTCCTTGGGGAGATCATCGCGCTGCGCACGTCGCGCGCTTCGCCGTTCACCCCTGGGTTTGTCTCCGAGGCGTGAGGCTCACAGGGGTCGCGCCGCGCACCCCTGGCCGTTCGCCGCGCGCAACACCTCCGCCAGCCCCTGGACCCGGAAATAGCGCGGACGGGCCCTGATGTTGGCGCGGATCCACACCGCCCGCGCCGCGCGCGCATAGGTGGCGGGTAAGGCGACGGCGGTTTCCGAGGGGTCTTCGATCCAGCCGCGATCGGGAAAGAAGCCACGCGCCTGGTCTTCGGCAAGAGCGACCCGGACACTCATCACCGGACCGGTGTCGACCCTGAACTTGGCGTCAGCGGTCTGGGCGTCGCGTCCCATTCGAAAGATCAGAGTGTCGCGAACCAGGCGCACCGTGCTGGTCTTGATCGAACAGGAAACGCTCCCGGAAAACCTGTCGTGGGTTACGGTGAGGCGCCACCCGTCCAGCGAATAGCGCGAGGTTGTCGTCCACCCCCCCGAGCCTATCAGGCCCATCGCCATCGCCGCCGCTGTCAACATCAACGCGTCCTCCAGCCCTCGCGGTCCCGCTTATCGTATCCGGACGTGCCAATGGAAAGGCTTTCAACAGCGCCGAGACTCATTGCGCGCGCTCCAAAATCAGCACCTCGACCAGATCGCCCGGCACGACAGCGCTGGCGCCAGGGCTGCGTCGCACCAGACCGTCCGCCTCGGCGAATACCGTCACCAGCGAGGAGTCCTGGTCGGCGAACGTCTCGGCTTCCAAAGTCCCCGCCGCGCCGTGGACGAGGCGCGCGCGCATCCAATGCTCGCGCCTTTCGTTGGCGGCGAGCGCGACGATGCTGCGAGCGACGAGGAGCCTCAGCGCCGGATCGCCGCCTTGAAGATGCATCAGGACCGGCCTGAGGAAGAGTTCGGCGCACACAAGGGCCGAAGCGGGGTTGCCCGGCAGTCCGAGGACCGACCGGCCATCCTTCAGGCTTCCGAACCAGGTGGGCTTTCCCGGTCGCACCGCGATGCCGTCTATGCTGAGGGCCAGACCCAGATGGGCCTCGAGCGCGGGTTTGACCAGATCGTGATCTCCGACCGATGCGCCACCGAGGGTCATGAGCAGATCGCAGCGGACGTCGCGAACCGCCGCGGCTATGGACTCGACATCGTCAGAGGCGGTCTCGAGCACGATCGCCTCGCCTCCCCAAGCCCTGACGAGGGCGGCGAGGCAGGGTGTTCCGGAATTGAAAATCTGGAAGGGTCCGGGCGCGCCACCGGGCGCGACGAGTTCTTCCCCCGTGGCCAGGATCGCCACGATCGGTCGGCGTGACACCGCAACCCTGGCCATACCGGCGCTCGCGGCGAGCGCCAAACGCCAGGGATCCAGCCGTCTGCCGAGCCTGATCAGCAAATCGCCCTTGCGGAAATCCTGGCCTTGCGGGCGGACGTTCTGACCGGGGCGGGCTGGCGGCACGACCACCTCGGAGCCCTGACGCGACGCATCCTCCTGAATCACCACGGCGTCGGCGCCGCTCGGAATGGCCGCTCCGGTGAAGATCCGCACTGCTTCGGCCGGACCCGCCGCCCCGGCGAAGGCCCTGCCCGCGGCGCTCTCGCCGACGATCTGGAGCCGGCCGGGCGTCGAGGCGGCGCGGACCGCCCAACCGTCCATGGCGGAGGCGTCGAAGGGCGGCTGGGGCCGGCCGGCGGTGATGTCCTCCAGGAGCACCCGGCCGACCGCCTCGGCGAGGACGACGGATTGCGCCTTCAACCGGGGCAGTTTCGCGAGCATTGCCGCGCGGGCCTCCTCGACGGACGGAAGAGTCACGGCGCGCGCCAGTCGCCCGAAGCGCCACCTGTCTTCTCCACCAGTCGAACCGCCTCGATCACCATCCCGCGCTCGCCGGCCTTGAGCATGTCGTAGAGGGTGAGGCAGGCGACAGCGACGGCGGTCAGGGCTTCCATCTCCACTCCCGTCGGTCCGGTCGCGACGACACGGGCGGTGACGGCCAAGCCGCCGGCCACGGCCTCGATCGCGACCTCGACCTTGCCGAGGATCAACGGATGGCAAAGCGGGATGAGTTCGGCGGTCCTCTTGGCGGCCATCACTCCGGCGATTTCGGCGACGGCGATGACCTCGCCCTTCTTGGCCGCGCCGGAAAGCGCCAGGGCGCGGGTTTCCTCGCTCATCCGCACCAGGCCCGCGGCGACCGCTTCGCGGCGGGTCGTCGGCTTGGGCGAGACATCGACCATCCGTGCCCTGCCCTTGGCGTCGATGTGGGTGAGGCGGCTCATGTTTCGAGCAGCCTGGGCATCAGCTCGACCATGTTGCAGGGGCGGCGCCGACTGTCGAGTTGGGCCGCGATGACATTGTCCCAGCCGTCGCGGACCGCGCCGTTCGACCCCGGAAGGCAGAACACGAACACGCCGTCAATCAGTCCGGCCAGAGCCCTGGACTGCAGGGTCGAAAGTCCAACCGACTGGTAGCTGACCAGGTGAAAGACCACCGAGAAGCCGTCGATCTTCTTGTCGAACATCGGTTCGATCGCCTCGGGGGTCACGTCGCGGCCGGTGAGGCCGGTTCCGCCCGTGGTGATGATGGCGTCCACCTTTCCCGAAGAGGTCCAGGATTTCACCTGAGACCGGATCGCCGTGACGTCGTCGGCGACGATGGCCCGGTCAGCCAGCACGTGGCCGGCGCCCGACACCCGTTCGGCCAGGACGTGCCCGGAGGTGTCGCTCTCCTCGTCGCGGGTATCGGAAATGGTCAGGACCGCCACGCGCACCGGTGTCAAGGCGGCGCCCGGATCGATCTTGCCGCCGGGGGCGAGGGTCGTGGACATGGGGAGGGCTCCGTTGTGAAAACCTCTTCCGCCGGGAGAGGGGGTCCATTGCGCGGCAATGGGAGGATGAGGGTTAGGCGCGTTCAGTATGAGTCTGCATCCTATCCTGAAACTGTCACGACCCCGCAGACGGAGAGATCGTCACCCCTCATCACTCGTTCGTTGCGGCGGCGCCTGCTGTTTTCCCTCCACGAGGGGCGTCGCGGTCCCATCTGGCGATATCTGCCAGGTCCCCGGCGGTGGGTTCCACCCAGCGCGGACCGGCCGGGCCGAATTCCCTTTTCCAGAACGGGGCCCTGGATTTCAGATAGTCCATCAGAAAGTCGCAGGCCTCGAAGGCTTCGCGCCGGTGGGCCGAGGCGGTGATAACCAGGACGATGGCTTCGCCAGGGGGGATCGCCCCTATCCTGTGGATGACCGCCACATCGTGAAGGCCGAAGCGGTCGACGGCGCTCGCGACGATCTTGGCGATCTCGTTCTGTGTGAACAGCGGATAGGCTTCCAGCTCGAGAGCCGAGGCTTGTCCCGGTTCGCCGCGGGCGATGCCCAGGAAGCTGGCCACGGCGCCCACGCCAAGCCGATCGCGACAGAACCCGTTGAGTTCGGCGCCAGGATCGAAGGGTTGCTCGGTGAGGCGGATCATCCGCCGCTCATCGGCGGCAGGAATGCGACCTCCGCGCCGGCGCCGAGAATGGCCTCTCCGCGCACCAGGTCGAGATCCACGGCCACCTGAACGCCCGGTCCCGCAAGGGCCCCCGCGAGTTCCTGATTTCCGGCCGCCACCAGGGAGCGAAGCGCGGAAAGCGAGGGCGGGCCGGGCCCGAAATCCCGCTCCCGCCAACCGGCCAGATCGGCCAGCCGCCCAAAGAGCAGCACCTTGACCACTTCGCCTTTCAGCCGCCGGTGGTGGACATGTGCCGCGAGACCGATGGCCCCGCGCCCCGGTCGATTCGGAAATCGTGGCCCCGGGGCTTGCTGTTCACGCCCATGCGGATGGTGTCCGCAAGAGCCTCGTCCCCGGCCCCGGAGCGGAGCACGGCGCGCAGGTCGGTGGCGTCCTCCTGGCCCAGGCAGGTGTGCAGCGTGCCGGTGCATGTCAGCCGCACGCGATTGCAGCCCTCGCAGAAGTTGTGGCTCATCGGGGTGATGAAACCAAGTCGGCCGCCAGTCTGGGCGACCTCCACGTAGCGCGCCGGACCACCGGTGGTGAAGGCGAGTTCGGTGAGCGTCCAGAAGCTTTCCAGCTCGCGGCGAACCTCGGCGAGAGAGATGAACTGGTCGGTCCGATCCACGTCGATCTCGCCCATCGGCATGGTCTCGATGAGCGTGATGTCCATTTTCCTGGCATGGGCCCACTGCACGATCGCGGGGATCTCCCGTGCATTGTCGCGAGCCAGGGCGACGGCGTTGATCTTGACCTTCAGGCCCGCCGCCAAGGCGGCCTCGATCCCCGCCTGCACCCGCAACAGATCGCCGCCCCGGGTGAGGGTGGCGAACAGATCGGGACGCAGGGTGTCCATGGAGACGTTGATCCGGCGGATTCCCAGCCGCGCGAGGTCGGGGGCGAACTCGGCGAGGCGGGTGCCGTTGGTGGTGAGGGTAACCTCGTCGAGCTCGCCGGTCGCGAGATGCCGGGCGAGACTTTCGACCAGGGTGAGAAAGCCCTTGCGGACTAGTGGCTCGCCGCCGGTGAGGCGCAGCTTGCGGACGCCCATCGAAATGAACACCCTGGCGATCCGCTCGAGTTCCTCGAGGGTGAGCACTTCGGTCTTGGGGAGAAACCGCATGTGCTCGGCCATGCAATAGACGCAACGCAGGTCACAGCGATCGGTGACCGACAGCCGCAAATAGGTCACCCTGCGCGCGAAACCGTCGATGAGCGCGCGGCTCGCCGGCGGACCAGGTGGGGCGTCGTAGGGCGTCATGCTGCCGCGAACATAGGAGGAAAGCGCGGTTGGCGACAGAGGGCGGCCTCGGTTTGGCCCTGGAGGCGGTGGTCCTGGCCGCCGGCGCGGGGACGCGTTTTGGCGGCGCCAAGCTGACGGCCCCATGGCGCGGTGGCCGCCTGATCGACGCGGCGGTGGCCGCCGCCCTCGCCGCGCCGGTCCGCTCGGTGATCGTGGTCACCGGCGCCGACGCGGCGGTCGCCCAGGCGGTCGGCCCCCATCGCAGATTGCGCCTCGTCCACGCGGCCGATCACGCCGAGGGCATGGCAGCGAGCCTGCGGGCCGGCGTCGCCGCCCTGCCACCGGACGCCGATGGCGTCTTCGTCTTCCTGGGCGACATGCCGCGTATCCCGCACGCGATCCTGCCGGCCCTGGCGACGGCGCTCGCCGGCGGGGCGCTGGCGGCGGCGCCGGTTTTCGCGGGTCGCCGCGGCCACCCGGTGTTGTTCGCTCGCAGCATGCTTCTCTGCCTGCTTCGCCTCACCGGCGACGAAGGCGCCAAGTCGGTCCTCGACCGCCTCGGCTTGGACCTGGTTCTGGTCGAGAGCATTGACGATGGGGTGCTTTTCGACGTGGATGCGCGAGGAGATTCCTGACGTGCGATCCTGCCTCGCCGCCCTTGCAAGGACAGCACGAGGTTCCGACCTAAGCCTTGACGAACGGCAGGCTCGTGGTGGGTTTGCCGGTGAGCGCGAGCAGGGCGTTGGCGACCGCGGGGGCGATGACCGGAGTTCCCGGCTCGCCGACCCCCGAGGGCTTGGCGGTCGAGGGCAGTATGTGAGTCTCCACCACCGGCGCCTCGGTCATCCGAAGGACCCGGTAGGTATCGAAGTTCTTCTGTTCGACCACCCCGTCCTTCATGGTGATCGCCCCATAGAGGGCGGCGGAGAGTCCGAAACACGTGCCCCCTTCCATCTGAGCGGCGACCTGATCGGGAGACACCGCGGTCCCGCAGTCGATCGCGGTGATCACCCGGCCGACCTTGGGCGCCTCGCCGTCGAGCTTGACCTCGACGACCTGGGCGACGACCGAGCCGAAGCTCTCATGCACGGCGACTCCACGGGCCCAGCCGGGAGTGACGCTTCCCGCCTTGTCCACCGCGAGGTTGAACACGGCGGCATGGCGATTGGCGCCGGCCCTCGCGTAGAGGGCGCGGCGGTAGTCGATCGGGTCCTTGCCGGCGGCCTTGGCGAGCTGATCGACGGTATGCTCCATGACGAAGGCGGTATGGGTCGCGCCCACCGAGCGCCACCACAGGACAGGAACGCCGGTCTCGGAGAGCGCGAGCTGGGCGTCGACCACCGGCGTCGCCTCGAGATAGGGAGACCCCGACACGCCCTCGACCGCGGTGGCGTCCAGTCCGCCGCCGCCCATCGGCGAGCCCTTCATGATCGATTGGCTCACTACCCGGTGGCGCCAATGGGCGGGGTAGCCGTCCGCGCCAAGGGTCACCCTGACATCGTGGTGGACCAGGGGCCGATAATAGCCGCCGGTCATGTCGTCCTCGCGGGTCCACACCAGCTTCACCGGCCGCCCGCCACCCACCTGCTTGGCGATATGCACGCACTCCGATGCATAGTCGGATTGGAAGTTGGTGCGCCGGCCGAAGGAGCCGCCGGCGAACAGAGTCTCGACCTCCACGGATCCTGGAAGCATGCCGACGATCCTGGCGGTGTTGAGCTGATCGACGGTCGGCGACTGGGAGCCGGAGGTGAGCCTGGCCTTGCCGCCGCCGATCTCGGCGACGCAATTCATCGGCTCCATCGGGGCGTGGGCGAGGAACGGGAAGTCATAGAGGGCGGTGAGCTGCGTCCCTCCGCTCGGCGCGGCGCCGGCGCCCTTGGTGGAAAAAGCCTGCCACTTCTCGGCGGACGTCGGCTGTATCTGTCCGGAGGCCAGGGCTGCGTAGTGGGCGAGGATGGCGTCGGTGCCGCGTTTCTCGGCCGTTGATTCGTCCCAAACCACCTTGACCGCGTCGCGGCCTTGCTTTGCGGCCCAGGTCGAAGCGGCGGTCACCGCGACGCCGGACGGGATCTGGAAGACATCGACGACGCCCGGGATCTTCCGCGCCGCCGAGGCGTCGAAGCTCCGCACCGTCGCGCCGAACCGGGGCCGGTGAACGACCATCGCCGTCAGCATGTTCGGCATGTGGACGTCCTGGGTGTAGCGCGCGGTTCCCGTGGACTTGGCCGGAGAGTCCTTGCGGCGCACACGGTCGGTGCCGATCAAGGTGAAGTTCGCCGGGGCCTTGAGGATCGGATTTTGCGGCGGCGCGACCTCGGCGGCCGCCGTCAGAAGCTCGGCGAAGCTCGCGGACTTGCCCGAAGCGTGGCCGACCACGCCGTCTTTCACGCTCACCTGGGCGGCCGGAACATTCCACTTCGAGGCGGCGGCCTGGACGAACATGGCCCTCGCCGATGCGCCGGCTCTGCGCAGCTGCTCCCAGGAGTTCGCGATCGCCGAGGAGCCGCCGGTTCCCTGAACGCCCATGAGCAGATTGGCGTAGACCTTGGCGTTGGCGGGGGCCTCGACGACCTTCACCTTGTCCCAATCGGCGTCGAGTTCCTCGGCGACCAGGGCGGCGAGGCCCGCGTGGCTGCCCTGACCAAATTCGATGTGTTTCGAGACTACGGTCACAGTGCCGTCGGCGGCGATCTGTACGAACGGGCCGAAGGCGCCGAATTCGCTCGGCGCTCCGATCGAAAGCAGGGCCGCAGGCGAGCACCCGATCAGCAGAGAACCGGCGGCGGTGGCCGAGACCACCACCAGCTCGCGACGGGAGGGGCCGGCGGCGGAGCGGGATTTCGCGAGAACGATGGCGTTCATCTGATTTTTTCCGTTCACGCCGCGACCACGCCGGCCGCGTCCTTGATGGCGGCCCGGATGCGCTGGTAGCAGCCACAGCGGCAGATGTTGCCGTTCATCGCGGCGGTGATCTCGTCGTCGTTCGGCTTGGGTGTGCGCGACAGAAGAGCGGCGGCGGACATGATCTGGCCCGACTGGCAGTAGCCGCACTGCGGCACGTCTGCTTTGATCCACGCCGCCTGCAGGGGATGGGCGCCGGCGAGACCTTCGATGGTCACGACCTTGCCGGCGCCGACCGCGGAGATCGGAGTCTGGCAGGAACGGATGGCGTTTTCGTCCAGATGCACCGTGCAGGCGCCGCACTGGGCGATGCCGCAGCCGTACTTGGTCCCGGTGAGCCTAAGTTCGTCGCGCAGCACCCAGAGCAAGGGCGTGTCCGGCGTCGCCTCCACGGTGACGGTCTTGCCGTTGACGTTGAGCGTGGTGGACATAGAGCGGGGCCTCTGCGCAACGGGATCGAAGATGTCTATGCTAAGCCCGATCGCGGGCTACGGCAAAGGCGGCGGGGCACGATGCACCTCGCCCGGCGGGAGGGGGACTCTCGAGGAATGGATTCGTTTCCCGCTTTCTTCCCTTTGCGCGGAGGGCGCGTGGTGGTGGCGGGCCACGGAGCGATGGCCGACGCCAAGGCGCGGCTCTTCGAGGGTTCGCCGGCGACAGTGGAACGAATAGCTGGCGATGCGGCGATGGATCGGAGGTCATACGAAGGGGCTCGCCTGGCGTTTGTCGCCGGTGACGATCGCGAATTCCGGCGCGCGGCCTCGGCGGCCGCGCGCGCTGCGCATGTGCCGGTGAATGTGGTCGACGATGCCGACCTCTGCGATTTCCATACTCCGGCGTTGATAGACCGCGGCTCGGTGGTGGTGGCGGTCGGCACCGCTGGCGCCTCGCCTCTGCTGGCGGCGGTCCTGAGGGACGCGCTCGAGGCGCACACCCCGCGGCGCATAGGCGTCCTGGCCGCGCTCCTGGGCCGTCATCGCGGCGAGATCCGCCAGGTCTTTCCAGATCTCGATCGAAGATCGGCGTTCCTGCGCACAATGATCGAGGGTCCGGTGGGAAAGGCGGCTCTGGGCGGCGATGCCGATCTCGCCGCCGCCAGGCTGGAGGCCGCCCTGGCCGAGGTCCACCAGGGCCGCGGGGGCGCTCGGTCGCCGTGAGCCTGCTCCAGGGCGACGACCTGGCGGCGGTTCTGCTTTCCCTGAAGGTCGCGGCCGTCGCCACCGTTGTCGGACTGCCTCTGGCCCTCGCGGTCGCCTACGCCCTGGCGCGGTGGCGCTTCCCCGGAAGGGCGCTGCTGGACGCGGCGACCCACCTGCCCCTGGTGCTGCCGCCGGTGGCGACCGGTTACGCCCTGCTCCTGCTCTTCGGACGAAGCGGCGTGATCGGGAGACTGCTGGAGAAGATCGGCCTTCCTCTCGCCTTCCACTGGACCGGGGCCGCCCTGGCCGCGGCGGTCATGGCTTTTCCTCTGATTGTGCGGCCGATACGGCTCTCGATAGAAGCGATCGACCGGGAAGTCGACGAGGCGGCCCGCACCTTGGGCGCGGGGCCGATCGTACGGTTCCTGAGGATCACCGCGCCACTGGCCTCGCCCGGCCTGGCGGCGGGCGCGGTGCTCGGATTCGCCAAGGCTCTGGGCGAGTTCGGTGCGACCATCACCTTTGTCGGCGCCATCCCGCACGAGACGCTGACCCTTCCCACCGACATCTACCAGGCGACACAGAGTCCTGGCTCGGAAAGCCGGGCCCTGGTGCTGTGCGTGATCGCCGCGGTGATCGCGGTGAGCGCGGTGCTCGGCGCCGACGCGGTGCAGCAGCGCCTCGCGCGGTGGCGGGAGCACGGCTAAGGAAGGGCGTTATTCGTCGATGGCGCGTTGCTTGGTCTCAGGGAGCACGAAGGGGAGGGCGACGACGCTGATGGCGGTGAAGATCAGCGGGTACCAGAGACCTGAATAGATGTCGCCGGTTGCGGTGACGATCGCGAAGGCGGTCACTGGCATGAAGCCGCCGACCCAGCCGGTGCCGATATGGTAGGGCAGGGAGAGGGCGGTGTAGCGGATCTTCGTGGGGAAGAGTTCCACGAGGGTTGCGGCCATCGGGCCATAGAGGGCGGTGGCGCCGACCACGAAGACCATCAGTACGGCGAACAGGCCCCAGAAATTCACGCGCGCCGGGTCCGCCTTGGCGGGATAGCCAGCCGCATTCAGTGCGGCCGCCAGCCGCAGGCCGACCTGGTGGGCCGCCGACTCGAGCGCCGGTCCCGCGAGGCCCGCCCCTTCGGCGGAAGGAACCACCAGCGGGCCGATCTTCACCACCGCCAGGGCCCCGGGCGGCGCCTCGGCGTTGCGGTAGGATACGCCGGCATTGGCGAGCGCGCTCTTGGCCAAGTCGCAGGACGACAGGAACTTCGCCTTGCCGATGACGTCGAACTGCAGAGAGCACCTGGCCGGGTCGGCCAGAACCGTGACCGGGGTCCTGGCCTGCGCCGCTTCCAGGGCGGGATTGGCGAGGTGGGCCAGGGCGTGGAAGCCGGGGAAGAAGAACGCGAGCGACACCGTCATGCCGAACCACATCACCCACTTGCGGCCGACCTTGTCCGACAGCCAGGCGAAGGCGACGTAGAGGGGAGCGCTGGCGACGGTCATCGCCAGCAGAAGTCCGGCGCCCGTCGCCGGGTCGACCTTCATGAACCGTTCCAGGAACACCTGCTCGGCGTAGAAGAAGAGGGCGTACCACGCCGCGCCCTGGGCGCACATGAAGGCGATGAAGGCGACAAGAACGACCTTCAGGTTCGGCCACTTGCCGAAGGCCTCGGCGTAGGGCGCCTTGGCTCGCGCGCCCGCCGCTGTCAGCTTCGCGAACGCCGGGCTCTCGGTGAGCTTGAGCCGCATCCAGACGCTGATCGCCAACAGCCCCGCCGAGAGCAGGAAGGGCAAGCGCCAGCCGGCGGCCCAACCGGGCGCGGTGAATCGCGCCTCGCCAAGGCTCGAGCGGGCGACGAAGATCACCGCCAGGGCGCCCACCAGGCCGAAGGCGGCCGAGGTCTGTATCCAGCCGGTCATGACCCCGCGCTTGCCCGACGGCGCATGCTCGGCGACGTAGATGGCAGCGCCGCCATATTGGCCGCCCAGCGCCGTCCCCTGGATGATCCGCATCAGCACGAGCAGCATCGGCGCGACGAGCCCGGCCTGGGGCCAGGTCGGCAGCAGGCCGATCGCGAAGGTCGCCCCGCCCATCATCGAGATGGTGATGAGGAATGCCCCCTTGCGGCCCAGCCGGTCACCAAGCCGGCCGAATATCAGCGCCCCTATCGGACGGAAGAAGAACCCGGCTCCAAACAAGGCGAGCGCCGCGAGGAGCCCGGCGGTGGGGTCGAGGGCGGCGAAAAAGTTCTTGGCGATCACCGGGGTCAAGGCCCCGAAGGTGAAGAAGTCGTACCATTCGAAGGTCGTCCCGGCCGTCGAAGCGGCGATGACCGTGCGCATGGAGATGGGCTTGGGCGTCGGCGGCCCCCCCTGTGCCCTCTCCATACCGAAACCAGCCATCGGCGCTACCTTCCGCCCTTTCGAGAAAAGGCCCTCCTAGCGTTCGATCACCCAGTCTGATCGGCCGGCCCTCAAAACGCGTTCTCCCCAGTGATCGCTCGGCCGAGGATCAGGGCGTGGACATCGTGGGCGCCTTCATAGGTGTTGACGGTCTCCAGGTTCGCGGCGTGGCGCATCACGTGATATTCGCCGCTGATCCCGTTGCCTCCGTGGATGTCGCGCGCCACCCGGGCGATCTCCAGGGCCTTGCCGGCGTTGTTGCGCTTCATCAGGCTGATAGCTTCGGGAACCCAGGCCCCCTGGTCGAGGAGCCTCCCCAGGGCGAGCGCGCCTTCATAGCCCAGCGCGATCTCGGTCTGCATGTCGGCGAGCTTCTTCTGGATCAGCTGACGGGCGCTGAGCGGCCGGCCGAACACGGTGCGCGAGGCCACGTAGTCGCGAGCTGCATGGAAGCAGAACTCCGCCGCACCCATCGCACCCCAGGCGATCCCATAGCGCGCTTTGTTGAGGCACGAGAATGGCCCTCGCATCCCGCGCACGCCCGGGAGGATTGCGGTCTCGGGGACGAAGACGTCGTCCAGCGCGAGCTCGCCGGTGACCGAGGCGCGCAGGGAGAGCTTGTTTGCGATCTTCGGCGTCGTGAACCCCTCGGCGCCGCGTTCGACCAGGAATCCACGGATCTCTCCGTCGAGCTTGGCCCAGACCAGGGCTACGTCCGCGATAGGCGCGTTGGTGATCCACATCTTGGCGCCGCTGAGGACGAAGCCGTCGCCGACCTTTCGCGCGACGGTGCGCATCGATCCGGGGTCGGAGCCGCCATCGGCCTCGGTGAGGCCGAAGCATCCCACCGCCTCGCCCTTGGCCATGGTGGGCAGCCACCGCCGCCGCTGTTCCTCAGATCCGAAGGCGTGGATCGGATACATGACCAGCGAGGACTGTACGCTCAACGCCGAACGGTAGCCGCTGTCGACTGCTTCGATCTCGCGGGCGATGAGGCCATAAGCGACGTGGCTCGCCCCCGCGCAGCCGTATTCCTCAGGCAGCGTCGATCCGAGGAACCCCAGCGTTCCCATCTCGGTCATGATCTCGGGATCGAAGCGCTCCTGCGCAAAAGCGCTCACCACCCGCGGCAGGAGCTTTTCGCGGGCATAGGCGCGGGCGGCGTCGGCGACCATTCGCTCTTCCTCGGTGAGGCGCGAGGCGAGGTCGAGAGGGTCTTCCCAGTGAAAGGTCTTGACGGTTTCCCGGGCGTCCAGGGGCATCGGCGGGACCTTTCCTGCGCAGCGCCCTTATGGCGCGCGCCGAGACCATCGTCATCCCCGAGTTGAAGCGCGACCGCCGCGCCGCGTGAGACGATCGACGATGGTGTATCCTCGGGGAAGGCCAAAGCGCCCATGTTCAAACGACTCGCCGCCGAACTCGTCGGCACATTCTGACTCGTTCTCGGGGGTGCGGCGCGGAGGCGCTCGACGCCAACCCGCTACCGGTGGATGTAAGGGGGATGTAGCCTGAGGGAATCGCCCTCAGCGATCCGCGGGACCGGGACGAGCGTGGCCAGGTTTTATGAATTCTTCGCCGGTGGGGGCCTCGCGCGCGCGGGTCTGGGGCGGGCCTGGACCTGTCTGTTCGCCAACGACTTCGATGCCAAGAAGGCCCTGTCCTACCAAGCCAACTGGGGCGCCGGGGGCGAGCTGAAGATCGGCGATGTGCGGGAGGTGAAGGTGGCGGACCTGCCCGGCCACGCCGATCTCGTCTGGAGCTCCTTCCCCTGTCAGGATCTTTCGCTCGCCGGCGTCGGCGCCGGATTGAATGGCGAGCATTCCGGGACGTTCTATCCGTTCTGGGACATCGTCCGTGCACTGATCGCCGAGGGACGGAGCCCCAAGCTCATCGCCCTGGAAAACGTCTGCGGCGCCCTGACTTCTCATGGCGGCCGCGACTTCGCGACGATCTGCGGATGTTTCGCGGACGCCGGCTATCGCTACGGCGCGCTGGTGATCGACGCGGCGCTGTTCGTTCCCCAGTCGCGCCCGCGCCTGTTCATGATCGGGGTGCGAGGGGATCTGGAGATCGACCCGGTCATGTTGTCGCCTACGCCGATCGGGCCGTTCCATACCCGCAGCCTGCGCGGCGCCGTCGCCGGCCTCCCGGCGCGGGCCGGCAAGACCATGGTCTGGTGGAGAGTGCCCCCGCCGGCGCACCGCAACACCGCCTTCGCCGATCTGATCGAAGAGACGCCCGCCAGCATCGCTTGGCGCGAGCCGGCCGAGACGCGGCGGATCTTGGCGATGATGTCGGAGGTCAATCTCGCCAAGGTCGAGGCCGCCAAACGCGCCGGACGGCGCATGGTCGGGGGCGTCTACAAGCGGACGCGGCGCGATTCAGATGGCGTGAAACGCCAGCGCGCGGAAGTCCGGTTCGACGACGTGGCGGGGTGCCTGAGGACTCCCGCCGGCGGCTCGAGCCGCCAGACGATCTTGGTGATCGACGGCCAGAGTGTCCGGTCGCGGCTGATCTCGACGAGGGAGACGGCGCGACTGATGGGGCTGGATGATGCTTACAAGCTGCCGAGGAAATACAACGAGGCCTATCACCTCACAGGGGACGGCGTGGTGGTTGATGTCGTGCGCCACCTCGCGCGGCACCTGTTCGAGCCGTTGCTGGGGATGGCCTCCCCGGTGCGCGCGGTCGCGTGATGCGAAGGTCGGCGCGACGAAGGGTCCGCGGCCGGCGAGGCGGTGACCGATCGCCGACCGCGCTGAGTCGACGGCTCTGTTGCCGTCAGTCCCGCCCGCCTCGCCGCCGGCTTGCGGTGCAGGACTGGGAGGCCGGATTAGGATCGTCTGGCCAGGGTTTCACGGCCTTCGTTTCACCGGGCCGCAACCCGCCGAGGTGGCAGAGGATCTCGCGATATTGCGGATCGCTCTGCGGATAGAGAAGGGTCGCGTGGCCATGTCCGGCGTCGCCAGGCAGGTCGGCGCGCAGCCAAAGGGTGACGGTGCGGTCCGCGGCCATTGTCGCGGTCCCGATGTAGCGGCCCTCGGCGCGGGCGCCGGCGGCCAGGACGAGGGCCGCCCCGACCAGTGGCGCGAGCCACCGAGGATTCACCCGCAGCATCGGCGCCTGTTCTGGTCTTGCATGCCGTTCTCCAAGCCCTCGAGGCCGGCGCCTGATCTTATCAACCGCGAGTTGCGCCGCGAAGGGCCCGCAGGTTTCATCTCCGGGACCGTGACGCGACCGCCGCGACCACCACCATCGTGGGAGAGCGGTCGGGCCGCCCTCACCCCGCAGCGGCCAGTGCGACGTCTTCGAGGCAGTCCTGGATGTGGCGCGCATGGGTTCGGAAACTGAGGACGCAGGCCCGCAAGGTCAGGACTTCGCCGTGCGCCGACGGCAACATGGTGCTGGAAAGAAATGACCGTCTCTTGGCGTTGATCGCTTCGAGGAAGCCGGCGTTCCGGCGGTTCCAGCTCTCGAGCGGCTCGTCGGGGCGGCGGCGCAGCCGGAAAGGAATGACCGTGAGCTGAGGGACGGCGAGAATCTCGATCGGGGCGCCCTTGTCGACGAGGTCTTGAAGACCGCGATGGAGGGCGGCGCTGAGGTCGAGTTTCTCTGTGAGCGCCTCGCGGAACGCGGCGGCGCCGTGAAGCATCAGCGGCAGCCAGATGCGAAGGCCACGGAAGGGCCGAGTGAGCTCCAGGCCGAACGCGGCGGGGCTGGGACCGCCGCCTTCAGTCCGCAGATCCTGCAGGTAGCTGGTGTCGCCCGCCGCGGCGGTGTTGCGCGGCAAGCCATCGCGCAGGAGGAGGCAGCCGGTCCCATAGGGCAGAAACATTCCTTTGTGCGGGTCGAAGGTGATGGAATCGGCCAGCTCGATGCCGGCGAGCCGGCGCTTGCCTTCCTCGCAGAGCACGAAGGCCCCGCCGTAGGCGGCGTCGATGTGCAACCACAGGCGAAGCTCGTGGCACAGGGCCGCGGCCTCGGCCAGCGAGTCGATCGCGCCGGTATTGGTCGAACCGGCGGTCGCTATGACCACGAACGGCCGCAGGCCGCGGGCGCGATCGGCCCGCACCATCTCTCGTACCGCGTCGAGGCGCATTCTGAACTCGGGGTCGACCGGCGCGGCGCGGAGGTTTGCCTGCGGCAGCCCGGCCAGGCGGAACGCCGCGGCGATGCTGGCGTGGGCCTGGGCCGAGGTGTAGCCCACCGCAAGACGCAGGTCGGCGTCGGTGGCGAAGTGCGCCTCGCGCGCGACGAGGACCGCAGCGAAGGTCGCCAGCGATCCGCCCGAGGTGAAGAGTCCAGCCGCCCGCAGAGGGTAGCCGAACTGAGCGGCCAGCCAGGCGAGCACATCGTTCTCCAGCCCGACCAGATCCGGCGCGGCCCGCGCAATGCCCGTGTAGCGATTGAGAACGTCGGCGAGGAAGTCGGCCAGAGCCGTCGCATAGAGGCCGCCGCCTGGAATATAGCCGAGGAACCCCGGTGAGGTGGCGGGAACGGCGTCGCGCGCGGCGCCGGTCACGACAGCCAGGGCAGCCTCTATCCCGCCGGGAAGCGACACTTCGCCGATCCTGGGCCGGTCGGCCGAGGGAAGAGCGACCGGCGGTCCGCCAGGCTTCGGTCTCGCGCCGAGTGCTGCTAGGTGGGCGAAGGCGGCCCTGGCGGCAGCGTCGAGCCAGGCCCGTTGGGTGGCGGCGTTTGGTTCCAGTTCATGCGAGGCGGCCACTTCGGTTCCAGTCGCGTCGCGTTCTTGGCGAGCGGTCAACGGCCCGAGGGCGGCGAGGTGATCGCCCTGGCGTCGCTCCACTTGTAGGGCAGGACGTCGGGGGTCACGTAAACCTCGGTGGTGAATTTGAAGGGCAATCCGATCGCGCTGTCATAGACCAGCTCGACGAACCAGGCGGTGTAGCCGCTCGCCGGCTTGTCGACCTCGGCCACCCAGGTTCCATCAGCGCGCCGCACGAGCGGCGTGCTGGTGAAGGCCTTGCCGATGGTGTCGACGCGGAAGTCCCGGGCTTTTGGATTGGTCCCCGTCCAGAGGTTCACCTCCTTGGGGGTGGTCGGTGACCGCACGACGATCGCGCCGTCGGCGCGCCTGGTCCAGGAATAGCTGGGCAGCGGCCGATGATTCAGGATGGCGTCGTAAAACGCGGTCACGCTGTCGAAGATGTCCGTGCCCGCCGTCGAGTGGCGGCTGTTGGGAATCATCCGCAGGCGCTTGATCGGCGGCAAGAGGTGGTAGGAGAAACGGGTGTTGTCTGGCGGGAAATACTCGTCGCCGACTGCGTTGATGATGAACTTCGGCATCCTCATCGAGGGGCGAGTCCGGTAGGCGAGCGGATCTTCGAGCGCGTCGGCTTGTTCGAGCCCGGGTGTGCCGATCATGGCGGGGATCAGGCCGGCGTCGATGTAGTCCTTCAGGGCCGGCGAGAAATAGCCCAGAGCCTCGAAGTGGTGGCGGGTGGTTGCCTCGACGTCCAGGACGTTGATGACGATCGGGATGATCGCGACCACCCGCGGGTCGATCGCGCCAACCAGCCAGGTCGTCCAGCCACGCTTGGAGCCGCCCGCGACCACGAAACTCCTGATGGAGAGATTGCCGCCCGCGGCACTGGCCAGGTACTGCTGAACCGCGGTCATAGCCGCGACGCCGCTCTTCACCATCGGTAGACGGAGCAGATCGAGGGGATCGTGGTCTCTGGCGAACTTCGCCTGCTGGTGGGCGATGATCTCGTCTTCGACCCGGGGCTTGTCGGGGCTGTCGGCGAACCGCAACGGCTGATTGGGCACGTCCTGTAGTTCGGCGACGACCGAGTGGGTTCCCAACGCGAGCTGCACGAAGCGCCCGTTCGCCTTTTTCGGAGCCGGATCGGTATTGTCCCCGCCGCCGATGTAGATGAACCCAGTCTGGTGGCCGAGCTGGTCGGGGACGATCACGGTCAGCCAGTGCTTCCACACCGGGAGGTCGACCTTGCTGGTCGAGAGCCAGGTCTGAGAAGTCAGTTCGAGCACCGCGCCGTGGTATCCGGGCCCCGAGAGCTTGCCTTCGACTTTCCAGGCGAAACTGGGATCCGGCTTGGCGACATAGGCGTCCAGGGCGTTCCTCGGCTGCGCCCAGGCGGGCGCGCCCAGCAGCGCCGCGGCCGTCATAGCGGCGGCGAAAAGCCTCGAAACCGTCATGCCCGCACCGCTGTTCGTCGACCTTCGCGGCCCGCCCACAATCAGCATGGCACGGTGGACGGCGGTCCCGCCAGCGGCCAGGCGCAGCCATGCGCCGTTGAATCGCGGAAAATGCTCTGATAATTGTAGATTTCAACAAATATTGCAATGGTCAACAATGAAATTCGCTTGAGGGAGGGGGATGGCCATCCCAAGACCAACAAGGAGAACATGATCGGCCCGCAGTGATGGTCACCGACGTGACGGGCGTGATGCGCCAACTCGGCGTCTCGCTGGGTCCCCAGCCGGGCAGTCCAAATCCTTCAGCGCGCCGCGCTTGCGGGGCGGCCAGAGGTGTCTACCTCTGGGTCGGCCCCTTCGGTGGGCGATTGCCTCGCCCGCGTCGCCGGGCCTAAGGATTGGCGATGGAAATCAACGGGGTCGCGCATGTCTTCGTCACCGCCGGCGACTTCGCCCGGGCGCGGGCCTTCTATCGCCAGCTGCTGCCTTTTCTGGGCCTGAAGGAGGTGATGGACGCGGCGGGAACCTACTATTGCGTCGGCGGCCGCACCGGTTTCGGCGTCCGCGCGCCGCCGGCGGGACGGTCGAGCGAGCGGTTCGACCAGAGCCGGGTGGGCCTGCATCATGTCTGCTGGCGGGTGAGGCAGCGCGATGAAGTGGACGAGGCGCACCGGTTCCTGATCTCCATAGGCGCGACGATCGTGCATCCGCCGAAGGACGACGACTGGGCCCAGGGCTACTATTCGGTGCTGTTCGAGGATCCGGACGGGGTGAGGCTGGAGATCAACCACGTCCCCGGCCAGGGCCTGCTGGCCCCTGGCGGATCCGGCCATCTGGGCGGCGCGTGGCCGGGAGATTGAAGCGAAGATGACCCAGGGCTGGAAGGAGGTCGGACCGCACAGGTTCCGGGAGACCTTCGGGCGTTATTTCGAGGACTTCACTGTCGGGGACGCCTATGAGCACCGGCCCGGCAAGACCGTTCTGGAAAGCGACAACCACCTCTTCACCCTGCTGACCCTCAACACCCATCCCCTGCATTTCGACGCCGAGTACGCCAAGGCGAGTGAGTTCGGCCGCAACCTGGTGGTCAGCACCTACACCTTGGCGCTGCTGATCGGTATGAGCGTCACCGACTGCTCGCAGAAGGCGATCGCCAACCTGGGAATGGACGAGGTGCGGTTCACCGCACCGGTCTTCGCCGGCGACACCCTCTACGCGGAGAGCGAGGTCCTGGCCAAACGAGAGTCGAAGAGCCGTCCGGGGCAGGGGATCGTCACCATCCGCACCCTGGGCCGCAACCAGGCTCGGGCGATCGTGTGCAGCTTTCGCCGCGACATGCTGATCCCGGCCCGCGGCGAGGCGGTGGAAGACAGACAGGGCAACTACTGATGGGCTTCGTTCTCGAAGCGATCGGTCGTGTGCGCGGCGGTCGCTCGACGCCCGCGGACGACAACTGGGGGATGAGCCACGCCAGGATCGAACTGGACGAATCCCGGTTCACGCCCATGGCCCTCGCCGGCCTTCAGGATTTTTCGCACGCCGAGGTGATCTTCCTCTTCGATAAGGTCGCCCAGGGCGAGATCGAGACCGGGGCGCGTCATCCGCGCGGTCGCGCCGACTGGCCGGCGGTGGGAATCTTCGCCCAGAGGGGCAAATGCCGGCCCAATCGCCTCGGCGCCAGTGTGGTCAGGATCGTCTCAGTGGACGGGACGGGTGTGACGGTGGAGGGACTGGATGCCATCGACGGCACGCCGATCCTCGACATCAAGCCGGTGATGAAGGGGTTCCTGCCCAGGGGCGAAGTCATCGAACCAGCGTGGGCCGCGGAGATCATGAAGGACTATTGGTGAGCCATGGACGACGCTTCCGCGATCACCGAGGCCGACGAACGGGCGCTGATCGACTCGATCGACCGCTGGCTGGAGAAGAAGGTGGCGCCGGTCGCCTCCGCCTTCGAAGAGGCCGACGAGTATCCCCACGAGCTGGTCAGGGACATGTGCGAGATGGGCCTCTTCGGGGCCCTGATCGAGCCGGAATGGGGCGGTCTTGGCCTCTCCGCCCTGGCCTATTCGAAGATCGTGGCGCGGATCAGCGAAGAGTGGATGAGCCTTACCGGCTTTTTCAACAGCCATCTGATGATGGCCCTGATCGTCCAGAAGTTCGGAACCGCGGCGCAGAAGGACCATTGGCTGCCGCGATTCGCGACCGGAGAACTTCGCGGGGGACTGGCGCTCACCGAGCCCGAGGCGGGCACGGACCTTCAGGGAATCCGCACCACCGCGCGGCGCGTCGGCGACAGCTATGTGATCAACGGATCGAAGCTGTGGATCACCAACGCCATCGAGGGCGACTGCCTGGCGGTCCTCGTCAAGACCGATCCCGAGGCGAAGCCGCGGCACCGCGGGATGTCGATGCTGATCGCCCAGACCCGCGATCCGGCGACCGGCGACATTCCGCCGGGGGTCCTGCGTGGGCGCAAGCTCGCGAAGCTCGGCTACCGGGGCATCGACACCGGCGAGATCGCCTTTGAGGATTTCGCCTGCGACGCCGGGCTATGCCTGGTCGGCGGGGCGGAGGGCCAGGGGTTCGTCATGGCCACCGGCGGGCTGGAGATCGGCCGGGTCAATGTCGCGGCGCGCGGGGTGGGCATAGCCCGGCGCGCGCTCAAGGAATCGGTGACCTACGCCCAGATCCGCAAGACCATGGGCAAGCCCATCGCCGAGCACCAGGCGATCCAGCTCAAGCTTGGGGAAATGGCCGCCAAGACTCGGGCCTCCGAGCTGCTGGTCGAGGACGCGGCGCGGGCCTACGATCGGGGTGGCCGGGTGGACCTGGAGGCGGGGATGGCCAAGTGGTTCGCCACCGAGACCGCGTTCGAGGTCGCCAGCGAGGCGATGCGCATTTTCGGGGCCAACGGCTATTCCAAGGATTACCCCATAGAGCGGCTGTATCGCGACGCGCCGCTGCTGATCATCGGCGAGGGCACCAACGAGATGCAGCGGATCATCATCGCCCGCCAGCTGGTGGCGCGAAGTCCGGCCTGATCGCCCAGGCGTTGGCCGATTGGACAAATCAGGCGAAGACTGGTCGTGGCGATGAGCGAGGCGCTCCCCCTTCGAGATTCCGGCGAGGCCGCCCCGGTGGCCACGGTCGAGGCGGTGGAGATCGCCTCACGGCTCGCCCAGCGGCTCATCCACGATTTCATGAGTCCGGCCAGCGGCGTGGTCTCGGGGTTGGACCTGCTGGACGATCCCGCGGCCAGCGCGCTGCGGGACGAGGCGCAGGAACTCATCGCCGCGAGCGCGCGCAAGCTCGTGGGCGCCCTGAGCTTCGCCCGCGCCGCCTTCGCAGGCGGGGTGGAAGCCTTCGATACCCGGCGCCTCGCGACCCTGGCCGAGGAGGTGTTCACACATCTCCGCCCAGGGCTCGAATGGGCGGTCGAACAAAATGAGCTCTCGTCCCCCGCCAGCAGGGTCCTGCTGAACCTGACCCAGATCGCCGGCGGGGCCCTGGCCACCGGCGGTCTCGCCAGGGTCACGGCGAAATCGGAGGGCGGGTGGACGGCGGTCATCGTCGAAGCGATCGGCGAGCGTGTCCGCCTGCATGGCGAAGTCGCCGCGGGCCTGCGTGGCGAGGCTCTCGGCGAAGGCCTGGGCGGGCGTTGGGTCCAGGCGTTCTACGTTCACGCCCTGACGGTTTCCGCCGGCGGCGTCCTGGCCGCCGAGGTTCTTGCCGATCGTGTGGTGTTCAAGGCGGCGCTTCCGGACCCGAGTCCTCCGCCTTCGCCACGGACCGACCCTGAGGGGACTGCATCATGAGCCTGGCCAGTTCGCGCGCGCCGGAGTTGGCGCGGTTCGCAAGATGCGCCGCGAGGCGTCCGAGGTCCTCGTCGGTCTTGTTCTGCGAGAGTTTCCGCACGCCCTCCAGGCGGTTGATGGTCATTTCGAAACCTACGATCGCGCCGAGCAGAGCCTCGAAACGCCCCGGATCCAACTTGGAGCGCCGCCACGGCGGCTTCGGTTTCAGCTTGGCCTCGAAGTGCGCCGCCAGGTCGTCCAGGAGCGTCGCGGTTTGCTCCCGATCCATGCGTCGAACCAACCCAGCGATCTCCGCGGCGAGATAGTTCCAGGTCGGCACCTGATTATCCGAACCGTACCAATCGGGACTGACATATGCGTCGGGGCCGGTCACCACCACGAGCGCCGCCGGACTCTTCTGCAGGATGGGGCAGAGGGAGTTGGCCGCGGAGAGGTGGAAACGGACCGTGTCGCCCGCGAGGAGAACCGGGGCGTGGGCGATGACCGGCCCGGCCGAGCCGCAGCCGATGACCACGGCGAAACCGACGTCGTCGACCAGGGCGGTCAGACGCGCTCTGCTTGTCTCGCGAAATTGTCCGGCTGGATGCAAACGCCCCCCGCTTCAGGAGTCCCCAGCGCGTACGCGCTCGTCGGGGGAACCTTGGGCGCGCCGGCCCGCCAGCAGGGGCGGGCGGACCGGTCGCAGGCGAGCCTCGGCCCTAGGAACCCCTAGTGGCCCCTTGCGTCATCGGCGGTGTCGGTGACCGCATGACCGGTGGAGGAGACGTCCTTGCCGGCGCCGGCAACGGTATTGCACGCGGTGGTGGCGAGACTCGCGGCCAGAATGGCCAGGATGAAGAATTTACGCATGACTGAACGATCTCCGGATGGATTGGAATTGAGTTCACGGTAACGCTTAGCTCGACGAGGGGTTCCCGACCAGTCCCGCGTCATCCGGCGACGGAGTGGGAAACGCGAGCCGCACGGTGACGCCGCCCATGGCGTTGGCGCAGAACGAGACATCGCCGCGCAACTGGCGGGCGAAAGCGGTCATTAGGGTGCGCCCGACGCCATCGCCCACCTGCGCGACCGCGCCCGCCGCGCCCGGATCGCTGATCGCCAGTTCGGCCTGGGCGCCGCGCACCGTGAAGGCGACGCGCAGGATGCCGCCGGCGTCGCCAAGCCCGTGTTTCTTGGCGTTGGTGATGGCCTCGACGGCGAACAGGGCCAGGGGGGCGAGCCGATCGGGATCGGTGACCAGGGGGTCCAGGCTCAGCTCGGTCTGAATCGATCCCTTGCCGGGCTCGTTGGTCACCAGCTGGGCGATCAGTTCGTCGAGGAAGTCGCGCAACTCGACTCGCCTCAGATCAGCACCTTCGTAGAGGGCGCGGTAGATGAGCGCCAGCGCGCTGATCCTTTGGCGGGTGTCGCTCATCGCCGCCCTGGCGGCCGGATCGGCGAGGCTGCGCTGCTGCATGTTGAGGAGGGAGGAAATGACCTGAAGATTGTTCTTCACCCGGTGGTGGATCTCGCGCATCAGCTCATCCTTCTGGACCAGCGACTCCTTGAGCGCGGCGTCGCGGGCGGCGATGGTCGAAGCCATCGCGTCGAGCATTCGCGCCAATTCCCGGATCTCGGAAGGCGCACTCTCGGCCTTCACCGGATGCACGCTGAACCTGCCGCGGGCGTAGATGGCGGCTATCCTCTGCAGATACGCGATCCAGCGTACGACGCCGCGCTCGGCGACCAGCCACACCGCGGTGAGGGCCAAGAGAAAGGCGAGCAGGGGCAGGGCCAGGGCCGACACCGGATTGAGCCACGCCCAGGCGACGAGGTCCTTCGAAGGCGCCGAGAGAAGTACATAGATGTCGCGCCCGACCAGCGGCGCCGAGGAAAAGACCCGCTGCGCGCCGGAGCGGTCCTGGCCGAACCACAACGCCGAGCGGTCGCGCGCCGGCCCGGAGAGGCGGTCGCCGACGGTGGTCGGGAAAGCCTGGGCTCTGGTCTCGGAGACGAATCGGCCGGCAGAGTCAGCCAGGGCGACCTCGGAACCAGCCGGCAGGAAGCGGTCGGGTCGCTCGGGCCTGAGACTCGAGAGGCTGATCACGGCGGCCAAGGCGCCGTCGAACCCGCCGCCCGGATCCTCCGCGGGCACCGCGGCGAGCAGCGCCGGTCCTGGGCCATAGGCGGCGCCCGGGGCGCTGCTGATCGCGATTCGTGCGCCTCTTTGCAGCGATTTGAACCAGGGTCGATCGCGGCGCGCGGCGTCGGCCGGGACGCTCGCCGCCGAACAGGCCACGCGACCCAGGCCATCGAAGCGGATCAGATTGGCGTAGCCGGGAATGCGCCCGGCCACCTCGGCGAGACGCTGCGCACACTGCATTCCGATCGCGCGCGGCGCCAGGGTCTGGAGGAGAATCGCGGCAGCTTCGATTCGCGCCTTGGCGGAAGCGGCGCTGCGCTCGGCGGCCCCGACAAGTTCGCTGCGCTGATCGCGCGCGTCGCGCTGAAAGATCAGGGTCGATTGCAGCGAACTCAGCACCAGAACCGGCGCCAGGGCGATGATCAGAGCGATTCCCAGGCGTACCCGGATGGTGGTCGCACGCGCCCGCCACGGCGGAGCGAAACGCTTCACCTCTGGTTGCTCAGACGCTCCGCGTGGGCCAGGATCTTCCCCATCGCTTCCCCGGCCGCGGCGCCGTCCCGCCGGTAGTCGCCGCGGACGAGAATTCCCTGAAGAGCGCGACGGGCGCGACTTACGCGGCTCTTCACCGTGCCCACGGCGCAGCCGCAGATCTCGGCCGCCTCCTCGTAGGCGAAGCCCCCCGCCCCGACCAGGACGAGCGCCTCGCGCTGTTCGAGGGGCAGCATGCCCAGTCCAAGGCGCAACTCGTCCAGGGCGACGGGAGAGGCGGGGTCGTCGATCGCCACCAGGGTCCGTTCGGCGGCCTCCTGATCGAGCTGACTCTGCCGCCAGGAGCGGCGTTTCTCGGAATAGAACTGATTTCTGAGGATCATGAAGGTCCAGGCCTTCATGTTGGTGCCCATCTCGAAGCTCGCTCGGGCGTCCCAGGCCTTCATCATCGCGTCCTGAGCCAGATCGTCGGCGGCGGTCGGATCGCCCGCGAGGGTCCGCGCGAAGGCGCGAAGATGCGGAATCAGGATCTCGAGCTCACGCCGGAACGCCTCATCCCGGCGGGGATCGGCCTGGCGGTCCGCCCGCGCTCCGGCGCCCATCAGCTCTTCTCCGAACGCCGAGCGTCGCCCCGGCGCAGGATGTCCAGGAATTCGTCGGGAACCGGTTCATTGACCACGGCGTCGAACATCTGCCGCAGCTTCACGCCGATCGCCTGCTGGCGCAATCGCGCTTCGTCCACCGCGGACGAGCTTGGCGAGGTCTTCCTGGGCGCCCTTGGGTTGTTCATCCGCCCTTCGCGAGCGTGCAACCGCCCGCCCTCGCCTCTCCGTGGGTGTTCGGGGGCGCAAACGTCTCACCGCCGATCGAGTTCCCACCGGGGACCAGACTGGAGCCGCCTTGTTGGAACCGGGCCGGGTGCGCGGCGTTTGGCGTTCGATCCGCGGGTGTGCGAATAAGCGGCCCTGGCGGCCGGGCGCGGGCGCCCGCGCCCGGATATCTTGGAGGGGACATGAGCCTACTGGCCAGGCTGGCGCCGCACCTACCCTATATCAGGCGCTATGCGCGGGCGCTCACCGGCGACCAGCCCACGGGCGATCAGTATGTGAGGGTGGCGCTGGAGGCCCTGGCGGCGGGAGAACGTTCGCTAGACGAAGGGCTCTCGCCGCGCGTTTCCCTCTATCACGTCTTTCACGCGATCTGGTGCAGCTCCGGTGCGCGGCTCGAACCGCGCCGGCTCGAGGCCGGCCCCGCGGCGGAGGATGTCGGGCAAAGGCTCATGCGCATCGCGCCAAGGTCGAGGCAGGCGTTCCTGCTGACCGCTGTTGAGGGATTCACGCCGACCGAGGCCGCGCAGATTCTGGACACTGATTTCGAAGAGGTGGAGGCCCTGATCGCCGAGGCCCAGGCCGACATCGACGCGGAACTCGCCACCGAAGTCCTGATCATCGAGGATGAGCCGGTGATCGCCGCCGACATCGAGGCCCTGGTCAAGGAGCTGGGTCACACGGTGATCGACATCGCCGCCACTCGCGCCGAAGCAGTGGACGCCGTGGGACGGGCGACGCCGGGTCTGGTGTTGGCCGACATCCAGCTGGCCGACGGATCGTCGGGAATCGACGCAGTGAAGCAGATCCTGGCCAGACTGGACGTGCCGGTGATCTTCATCACCGCCTTTCCCGAGCGCCTGCTTACCGGCGAGCGCCCCGAGCCGACATTCCTGATCACCAAACCGTTCCAGCCGGAGACGGTGAAGGCCGCGATCGGACAGGCGCTGTTCTTTCATCCAAGGCGCGCCGTCCAGGCGGCTTGAGGTCCTGAGACGCGTCAGCCGGAAGACGGCGCCGGCGCGTGAAAGCCCGCCGCATCGCCCATCGTCGTCGCATGGCTGCGCTCGGCGGCGGCGAAGTCGCCGGCGCGCCACGCCCACACCGCCGCAAGGGCGAGGGTGGCGAGAAGCAGAGAGGCCACGAGGACCCACGCCATGTGCCGGCCCCATCGGCCCTGGCGCACTCCGGTTGCGGACAATCGACGGCCGCGCGGCGTTCCGCTCATGATCCCTCCTTAGCCGGCGCGGCGCGGCGCCGTGTCTTTACCCGCGTTCAGCGAACAGCGGGGGCACCCAGACTCATCAGATGGAATTCGACGTCGGCGCGCCGTCGAAGAGGCCGCTCTTCGCCAGTGCGGGTCTGCGCTCCCACATCGCCGGCGGCCCTGACCTGAAAGGCCACGGTGGTCAGGCCGTACGCCGCCAGGACCTTGGTCACCGCCTCGGCGCGTCGTTTGGAAAGGGAGAGATTGACGTCGGGATCTCCTGGCGCGTCGGCGAGGCCAAGGACATTGACCCCCGTGACCCGGCACCCCTGGACGCGACGGGCCGACGCCTTCACCAGGGCGCGGGCCTCGCCGGTGAGCGTCGCCGACCGGGCGTCGAAATAAATCGACACGGTGAAGTCGGTGCAGCTCGGCGCAACCGCGATCACCGGTCCTTTGCGAGCCGGCGCGGTGTGGCACGCGAAGAGCGCGGCGGCGAAACCGGCGATGGCGAGCAGCCGCGTCGGCCGATCCTGCTTCAGCATCCGCATGCCTCCCTGGCGCCACAAGACCCCATAGAACAACAATCGGCGTCCCGACGATAGCCGAGACGCACATCGCTTCATGGTTTCAAGGCAGGGCCCGCGTCCCGGAACTGACGGCGCCACTTGACCGTTCTTCAGGCCGGGCACTCGAGGACGGAAGGCACGCCATGCGATCATGGTTCTCACGGCGCTTGGCGCCGGGTCCGGGGGCAGGCGCCCTGGACGCGTACAAGGAGGGCCGTCTGGACGAACGCCAGCGGGCCGAAAAGAGCGGCGAGACCGCCGGAGCGACGCGCGCCGACGTCGACGCCGCCTACGACCGGGGCCGCCGCGACGAGCGCTCGCGCCGCCGGGGATCACCGTTTCTGACCTTCTTGCTCGTCGTCCTGGCCGTGGCGGCGGCGGCGATGGTGTTCCTGGCGGTCCGCCTGGGCTCGTTCGCGGCCGCCGGAGCGGTAGTGGACACAGTGATCCGGACGCCGTTCCACGGCGCCGCGGACAAGGCCGGAAGCGCGCTGCAGAACGCGGGGCGCAGCTTGAAGGACCGGGCCGGCTCGGGTCAGAATTGACCACGTCCGCGGCGCGCCCGCGGCGGTCGCCGTCTAGCCCGCCATGAGGGCGTGATGTTGCGCATCGCCCACCTTTCGGACATCCACTTCGGAGGCGAGAACGCAGCGGCCGTGGAGGCGGCGACAGCGTGGCTTGCGCTGGCGACACCGGACCTGACGATCATCACCGGGGATCTCACCAGCTTCGGCCAGGAGCGGGAGTTCCAGAGCGCTCAGGCGTGGGTGCGCCGACTGCGTGGACCCGTCGTCATCACGCCAGGCAATCACGACACCCCCTATCTGGGATTGCTCGAACGGTTGACCGCGCCCTTCGCGCGATTCCAAAGGCGTTTTGGCCCGGCGGACGCGGTGCGCTGGACCGAAGGCGGGACGAAGGTGGCGACGATCAACACCGCTCGCGGCGCCCAATGGCGATGGAACTGGTCGAAGGGCGCCATCGCAGCGGCACAGGCCGACGCCGCACTGACCGCGGTCGGTGGGACGGCCGAGGAGGGCTTGGCGGCGGTCGTCTGCCACCATCCTTTGGTTGAGATGGTCGGTGGTCCGATGACCGGCCGGGTGCGCGGCGGCGAGCGGGCGGCTCGTCGCTTTTGCGACGGCGGAGTCGATGTCGTGCTGAGCGGCCACATCCATGTGCCGTTCGTTTGGCCGTTTCCCTATGGAGACGGGCGGTGTTACGCGGTCGGGGCCGGGACACTCTCGGTGCGCGAACGCGGCGCACCGGCGAGCTTCAACTTGATCGAAGTCGAGGCCGGATCGATCGCCGTCACCGCCCAGGCATGGACGGGAGGACGCTTCGAGGTATGGCGAACCTGGTCGGTGCCTCGGCGAGAGAGGCCCTGAGGTCCGGGCCCTGGGTCAGGACGCGGGAGGCAACTCCCGGCCTTCGACGAAGGCGCGCACCGCCGCCCCCAGATATCTCGGATTGCGGATGACCAGGAACCCGGCGCCGATGGCCGCCGCGATGGCGACGACCGGCTTGTCCCGCACCAGGGTGAGCGCCCGCTCCATGAAGCCGGTCGCCCGTGGCGGCTGGGCAGCCGCCCGTTTCACCCGCGGCCGGCGGCCGATGATGAGGGCGCCCAAAGCCAGGACCGCCGCCGCGGCGCCGGCGACTATGGCCGCGGCCCCGGCCGGCGTCACATAGGCAAGCAGCAGTGCATAAAGAGCAAAGGCCACGGCGATCACCGCCACCGCCGCGCTCGTCGCGAAAACCGCCGCCGCCGTGAGGGCGAGGGTCAGGCGCCGCAGTATCACTTGTTGCGATTTGACAGCAGCAGCCCGAGCAGCACCCCCACTCCCAAACCGGCGAGTGTCGCGGTCATCGGGCGTTCCTTGACCCGGTCCATGACGTAGCGTTGGGCTTCGTCCACGTGTTGGCCGGCGGAGTCGGTGTAGATCCTGGTCTGATTGCGAAGGGACTCCACACCCTCCCTGAACACCTTCTCGGCGGTTCTGGCCGCTTCGGAGAGGGTGCGCTCGGCGGCGCTCACCGCCTCGCTGAAGGCGCGCTGGCCATGATCGGCGGCGCTGTTGGCGGCTTTCCTGGCTTCCTTGGCCTCATCGGCGGCCTGATTCATCGTGTCCACGGGCATTTCGTTCTCCAGCTAAGGCGACCACGCAAAGCGCGGCGCCGCAAAGGTCGCCGGCAGAACGCGACTTGCGCGGGCCGGGTTCCGCGACCTCGGTTTGATCGCCGGCAAAAAGCTTGAGCACGATCGGCTCGGCGGGTCCAGCCGGAGTCTTTGATGGCCGTCACGAAGATTTGTGCGCGACGGGGAACCCGCGGCGGCCATATGCTCCGGGTCATGGGCGAACCCAGCGGACGAAGGCCGGATCCGGACGAACAGCTGGCGATCCAGCAAGGTTGGGCGGCCCTGGCCCTGCAGGCCGGGGAAATGGGCGAGTTCGAGTGGGATCTCGAGCGGGATCTGCTCTTCGTCAGTCCCCGAATGGCCGAAATCACCGGCCTCGAGCCCGGTTCGATGCCGGCGGAGGGGGGCCGGAAAGCATACGGCTTCGTCCACCCCGAAGACGTCGAAACGCTCGGTCTGGCGATGAGCGATGGCCTCGTGGGGCCCGGTCGCTACGAGGTTCGCTACCGGTGGCTGCGGCCGGACGACGGGCGGCTGCTGTGGATGTACAGCGCCGCGACGGCGGTGGCGGAACCCCGAGGGCCGCCCCGGCGCGTGATCGGCGTCGTGCAGGACCTCTCGGCCAGAAAGGCCGAGGACGACGAGCGCGAAGCCCTGGTCGCCGAGCTGGATCATCGGGTCAAGAATGTCCTGGCCGCCGTCCAGTCCCTCGCCTCGCAATCGGCGCGGAAAACCGTTTCGATCGATGCTTTCCTCAAGACGTTCTCCGGGCGGCTGGAGGCGATGGCGGCCGCCCACACCCTGCTCACCGCGACACGCTGGCGGGGGGCCGAGATCGGCCACGTCGCCGCCGCCGAGCTGGGCGGCCTCGCGCCCGGCCAGGCGCATTGGGAAGGGCCCGAGATACTGCTCAACCCGCGCGGGACCAACGCGCTCACCCTGGCCCTGCATGAGCTGGCGACAAACGCGGTGAAATACGGCGCGCTCTCCACCGACGCGGGCAGGGTCGAGGTGAGTTGGGCGGCCCGTCCGGAGGGCGGCTTCGAGCTCAGCTGGACCGAAAAGGATGGCCCCATAGTGGCCGTCCCGGCACGGCGGGGGTTCGGCTCGATCCTGCTCGAGCGGGTGACCGGTCGCGAGCTTGGGGGATGCTCCAGCATCGAGTTCCATCCCGGCGGTGTGCGCGCGGTGCTGCGCGCCGACGCCACCTGCCTGGCCAAGCCCGCCGCCGCCGAGCCGATTGCCCTGCGCGCAACGCGCCGGCCAGCCGAGGGCGTCGCCGGCGCTTCTCTGGGGGCAGGCGGCTCGGGCGACATTCGCGGCGTCACGGTCCTCATCGTCGAGGATGCGGTTCTGTTGGCGCTCGAGTTGGAGGCAGGTCTCACCGAAGCCGGCGCGCTCGTGGTCGGCACCGCGGCGGATCTCGCCGAGGCCGAGCGGATGCTGGCCCTGAGCTTCGATGTGGCCGTGCTGGACGCCAACCTGAACGGCGAGGCGGTGACGCCGGTGGCCACGGCCCTGCGGGCGCGCGGCACGCCGTTCATCTTCGCGACCGGCTATGGTGAGCCATGCCAGGCGCCAGACGGCTTCGAGGCGCCGGTGGTGCGAAAGCCCTACAACGTGCACCAGATCGCCGCGGCGCTGCAGCATGCCTTGGGCCGCGCCTAGGGGGATTGCCCGGGGGCCGGTTCGGCATTGGTCTCTGGCCAAGCGGCGCCGCCCGCGCTAGGCGTTCACCATGTTCGATACGGTGATTTCGGCGCTCGCGCCTCCTTCGATTCCGGTAGCCGACGACCGCCGCGTGTTTCCGGTCCGACGGATTTTGTGCGTGGGCCGCAACTATGCGGCGCATCGGCGCGAAATGGGCGGCGATGATCGCGACCCGCCCTTCTTTTTCGCCAAGCCCGCGGACGCTGTGGTCACTCGAGGGGAGGCCGTGACCTATCCGCAGGCGACGAGCGATCTTCATCACGAGGTGGAATTGGTCGTGGCGCTCGGCGCCGCCGGCGCGGATATCCCCCCGGCTCAGGCGCTGACGCTCGTCTTCGGCTACGCCGTCGGCGTCGATCTCACCCGACGGGACCTGCAGGGCGCCGCCCGGGCCAAGGCCCTGCCTTGGGAAGCTGCGAAAGCCTTCGACAACTCCGCTCCGGTCTCCGCGTTGAGGCGGGCGGCGGACGGACCGCCGCAAGGCCGCATCGGACTCAGGGTCAACGGGACGATCCGTCAGGATGCCCGGATCACCGACATGATCTGGAGCGTGCCGGAGATCATCTCCGAGGCCTCGAAGCTGTGGCGCCTGGCGCCAGGCGACCTGATCTTCACCGGGACGCCCGAGGGCGTGGGCCCGCTGCTCCCCGGCGACCGCGTCGAGGCCTTCATCGAGGGTCTGGAGACGTTGACCTTCGCCGTCGTTTGAGGGCCGTCAACGAAGGAGAGGCGTGATGATTTCGAGACTGCCCGCGGCCGTTGCATTCGCCGCCGCGAGCATCGCGGCTCTTCCCAGCCTCGCGGCGGTCGTTGGCGAGACCGACAGTTCAGTGGTCGTGGGGCTCGATCAGGAACGAAACATCGACGGCGTCGGCGTCGCCTGCACCGGCGTCGGCCAGACCAAGGCCGATCCTCACTGGCTGACCTATTCGGTGCGCCTGGAATTTTCCAACCCTTCGCAGGAATATCTGGCCGACGAGGCGGCGGCGGTCTTCGACGCCTCGGGTCACCGGCTGGCGGCGGTGAGCTGCGAGGGGCCGTGGATCCTCTTCAAACTGCCCCCCGGCGCGTACCGGGCGCTCGGCTGGCTACCGGGCGCCGCGAACCGGCCGGTCGGGGCGAACTTCCGCGCACCGGCCAAGGGTCAGTTGCGGCTCGTTCTTCGCTTTCCTGGCCAGTGACGGCCTCGATCGTCCTTCACTCCATGTGGCGGGCCACGGCGCCCTATCGTGTGCGCATCGCCCTCAACCTCAAGGGCTTGGAGTATCGCTACGCAGCGGTGGACCTCGCCGGCGGCGAGCAGAGAGCCGAACCGTATCGGGCGGTGAACCCTCAGGGGTTGGTCCCGGCCCTGGAGATCGACGGGCGAACCCTCATCCAGAGCGGAGCGATCCTGGAGTGGCTCGAGGAGACCCACCCGGCGCCGCCGCTTCTGCCTCCGCTGGCTACCGACCGGGCCGTGGTGCGCGCCATGGCGGCCATCGTCGGCGCCGATATCCATCCCCTGAACAACCTGCGCGTGCTCCAGGCCCTGGCCGGTCTCGGGTTTCCGATCGGGGGCCCCGAACAGAAGGCTTGGGGCGCGCGCTGGATCACCGAAGGCTTCATGGCTCTCGAACCGCTGGTGGCCCGGTACGGCGCCGGTTTCGCCTTCGGCGCGGCGCCGACGCTCGCCGACTGTTTCCTGATCCCGCAGATTTGGGCGGCCAGCCGTTTCGACGTGAGGGTCGAAGGCTTTCCCGCCCTGGCCGCGGTCGCCGCGCGCGCCGGGGAGCATCCGGCCTTTCTCGACGCCCGACCGGAGAACCAGCCGGACGCCGCCCGACATGTACCCGTCACCCCCGAGCGCCACCGCAGGTGAAGGGCGAACCGTTCGTCGCCGGGAATTCTTGGCTCCAGCCGGGGCGTCGTCGGCGTGGGTAAACGCCTCTTAACCCTCTTCCTCCAGAGGATGGCGCTGGGTCTGCAAGTCTAGTGTCGGTGGGGTTGTCGAGGATGGCGAGAGTGGCGCGGCGCGGCGGATCGGCAATCCCGCGGCGTCTCACGGGGCTTGTCGCTTTCGGCGTGGTCTGGGCGCGTTTCCGAGGCGCGATGGTCACCGCCACGGGCGCCGCGCTCGCCGCCGCCCTTGCCACCTACAAGGCCGCCGATCCCAGTCTGGACGCGGCCTCCGCGGCCGCGCCGGCCAACATCCTGGGCCCAGCGGGCGCTGACATCGCCGACCTTTCGATCCAGTTCCTCGGCCTCGCCGCCTGGGCGGTGGCGGCGGTGATGCTCGCTTCGGGTGTGAGTCGGCTTCTGGGGGCAGACCCGAGGCAGGGTCGGGCGCATCTTCGCCTCAGGGCTGTCGCCGGGGCTCTGGCCGTCATCGGTCTTGCCGGCGCCTTGGCCGCGCCCAGGCCTCCCCAGTCCTGGCCGCTGGTGGAGGGTCTCGGCGGATTTGCCGGCAGCGGCGTTCTGGCGATCTTGACCGCGCCGTTCGCCCTCGTCGGCCTCCCCGCTCCACAGATCATCGCGGCGGCCATTCTGGCGATGGCCAGTCTGGCCGCGCTCGGGTTCGCGATGGGGATGCCACCGCTCAGCCTGGAGATGTTCGCCTGGCGGCCCGGCAGGGCCCCGAGGCGCCCGGCGCGGACAATGACCGCGCCGCGCATCGAGAAAAACGCCATCGCCGAAGTTGGATCGGCGCCCGTGGAGTTCGCTCCCTTGGCGCCTCTCGCCATCAAGCAGCCCAAGGCGACCCCGCGAAGCTCCGAACGTGAACAACGCGAAGAGCAACGGAGCTTCCCGTTCGCCGAACCCGGCGGCTTCAAGCTGCCTGAACTGGCGATGCTCACCAAGCCCAGGCCGCGCGCCTCGGCGATCGATGAGGACTCCCTGCGCCAGAACGCTCGTTTGCTGGAAGGCGTGCTGGCCGAATTCGGTGTTCGCGGCCAGATCGACCAGATTCGGCCCGGTCCAGTGGTGACCCTGTACGAACTCGTTCCGGCCCCTGGTGTGAAGTCGGCGCGCGTCGTGGCCCTCTCCGATGACATCGCCCGGTCCATGAGCGTGGCGGCGTGCCGGGTGAGCGTCGTCCCCGGGCGCAATGCGATCGGCATCGAGCTGCCCAACTCCAGGCGCGAGACGGTCTACCTCAGGGATCTGCTCAGCAGCGGGGAATACGAGAAGGCAAGCCAGGTGCTGCCGCTGGCGCTGGGCGAGACCATCGGCGGCGAGCCCTATGTGGCCGACCTCGCCAAGATGCCCCACCTGCTGATCGCCGGCACCACGGGCTCGGGCAAGTCGGTCGGCGTCAACGCGATGATCCTCTCGATCCTTTATCGTCTGCCGCCGGAAATCTGTCGGTTCATCATGATCGACCCCAAGATGCTGGAGCTGTCGGTCTACGACGGCATTCCGCATCTTCTGGCGCCGGTGGTGACCGATCCCAAGAAGGCGATCGTCGCGCTCAAATGGACAGTGCGCGAAATGGAGGACCGCTACCGGCGAATGTCCAAGATCGGCGTGCGCAACGTCGCCAGCTACAATGAGCGCGCGAACGAAGCGATGGCCAAGGGCGAGCACTTCGTACGCACGGTGCAGACCGGCTTCGATGGCCAGGGCAGGCCGATCTACGAGGAAGAGAAGCTTCGGCCCGAACCGATGCCCTATCTGGTCGTGGTGATCGACGAGGTTGCCGATCTGATGATGGTCGCCGGCAAGGATATCGAGGGCGCCGTGCAGCGCCTGGCCCAGATGGCGAGGGCGGCGGGCATCCATCTCATCATGGCCACCCAGAGACCCTCGGTGGACGTCATCACCGGCACGATCAAAGCCAACTTCCCCACGAGGATCGGATTTCAGGTCACCTCCAAGATCGACTCCCGCACCATCATGGGTGAGCAGGGCGCCGAGCAGCTGCTCGGTCAGGGCGACCTGCTGTACATGGCTGGCGGTGGCCGCATCACTCGTCTGCACGGCCCGTTCGTGTCCGACGAGGAGGTCGAGACAGTGACCAGGTTCCTGCGCGAGCAGGGCCGACCGAAATATCTCGAGGAGGTGACCGCCTCCGCCGAGGAGGATGACGAGGAAGGCGCCGCGGAGAACGAAGGCGGCGGCGACGACCTCTACGATCGGGCGATCGCGGTGGTGACCCGCGATCGGAAGGCGTCCACCAGCTACATCCAACGGCGCCTGCAGGTGGGCTACAACCGAGCTGCATCGCTGATGGAGCGCATGGAGCGCGAGGGGGTCGTCGGCGCCGCGAACCACGCCGGCAAGAGGGAGATTCTCGCGGGCCCGCCGCCGTGAACCCGCGCGGCCGGCCGAGCCGTCGCGTGGCCCTGGCCTGCGTCATTCTCCTGGCGGCCGCCAGCGCAACGGGGGCTGCGGCGGCGTCGGTGGCGACGCCCCTCTCCGCCGAGGACCTCGCGCTCGCCGAGCGTGCGGCGGCGTACCTCCAGAGTCTCTCCAGCGAGCGCGCCCGTTTCGTCCAGACCGACGCCCGCGGCAACGTGAGCCAGGGAGAATTCTGGCTGCAGCGGCCGGGCAAGGCCCGCTTCCAGTACGACCCGCCGTCCGGGATCGTGATCGCTTCGGATGGTAGGCTCGTCTCGGTGCTCAACCCGCGATTGAAGACCTTCCAGAGCTATCCCTTGGGCCTGACCCCGTTGTCGGTGCTCCTCGGCCGCGAAATCCGCGTCGGTCACGGAGTGGTGGTGAGCGCCGTCGCGAGGTCCGCGGGCGGGTTCTCGGTGGTCGCCCGTAGCGGCCGAAAGAACGAACAGGGGCGGATCACTCTGGACTTCACCCAATCTCCCCTGGCCCTGACCGGTTGGACGATCACCGGCGCACAGGGCGGAGAGACGAGGGTGCGCCTCATCGACCTGCGCGCCACCAGCGGATTCGATCAATCCCTGTTTGAACTGCGCCGCCCGGCGCCGGCCGCGCCCTCGCCTCCCTAGGGCCGGCGCTGGAGTTGGTCTAAACGACGCTAGTGCGCCTTCGGATCGCTTCATGGAACGTCAATTCGGTGCGCCTGCGCGCCCACCAGGTGGCGCGGTTCGTCAACCAACATGCGCCTGACGTCCTTTGTCTCCAGGAGATCAAGTGCCAGGCGGCGGAGTTTCCGACCGAGGCGTTCGCGGAAGCCGGCCTCCCGCATCTCAGGATCAGCGGCCAGAAGGGCTGGCACGGCGTCGCCATCGCTTCGCGCCTTCCGATCGAGGACGCCCCGGTGCTCGTGCTCTGCCGCGAAGGCCATGCGCGATGCGTCTCGGCGATCATCGCCGGAGTTGAAATCCAGAACTTCTATGTTCCGGCCGGCGGCGATGTTCCCGACCGGTCGCTCAATCCCAAGTTCGACCACAAGCTGGACTTCCTCGAACGCCTCACCGGACAGATGCGCCGTCGTGATCGAAGATCGCCCTTGATCATTGCCGGCGACCTCAACGTCGCCCCCGGCGAGAACGATGTCTGGAACCATCGCTTCATGTCGAAGGTGGTGAGTCACACCCCGTTGGAAGTGGCCGCGATCGAGGCCGTGAGAGACAGCCTCGGGTTCATCGATCTGGCCCGGGTGGCGACGCCCGAACCGACGAGGCTGTTCTCGTGGTGGAGCTATCGCGCCGTGGATTTCCGGCTCTCCAACCGCGGGCTGCGCCTCGACCATATCTGGATCAGCCCCGGCCTCGAGAGCGCCTCCTCGCGCCACGGCGCCCCGCCCGCGCGGGTGCACGACGAGGTGCGCGGATGGGACCGGCCCAGCGACCATGCGCCGGTCAGCGCCGACCTCTTCCTGTGAGGGAGTGTCGCTTGTTCCGCGGCGAGATTCGAGGAGCGCCCCCTATTCGATCGGCCGTCGCACCTCCTCGATCCAGCCTGGATCGCGCGAGCGCGAGCAAAGCCACATCACGCCGCGCAGATCCGACGCGGCGGCGAGAAGACGCCCCAGGTTGCTGTACTTCGATCGTCCGCTTCGCCGCGGGCGATGGCTCACGCTCCGGAAAGCAACCTCGAAGCCTTCACGCCGCATCAGCGCCGGAAGGTAGCGGTGCATGTGATCGAAATAAGGAAGGCGCAGAAAGGCGTCGCGGCGCACTGCCTTGAGGCCGCAGCCGGTGTCCACCGCCCCGTCGCGCAATAGTCTGCGACGGACCGCATTGGCGAGAGTAGAGCCCCACCGCCTGGCCCGCCCGTCCCGGCGATGGGTCCTTATTCCCCCGATCAGCCCCACCTCGCCAGAGGACGCCTCCAGGGCCCTGGCCAGGGCCGGCGCGTCGGCGGGGTCGTTCTGGCCATCGCCATCGAGGGTGACGATAATCGCGCCCGTCGCGGCGAGAATTCCGGTGCGCAGGGCCCGGCTCTGGCCGGCGTTTCTGACGTGGCTCAGAACCCTCAGCTGCGGCAAGCGAAGCGCGACGGCGGTGAGCGAAGCGGCGGTCCCATCGGCGCTCGCATCGTCGACGAAGATGATCTCGAAGGCCTCCCCGGCGAAGGCGGCGGCTATCTCCAGGGCGAGGTCCGCGGCGGCGCCCACCTCATCGAACACCGGCACGACAATCGAATATTTCACCGCCGCGGCTTCGCCCATCGCCACCCTCATAGCGGAAAAGTCGGGCGCCGAAAGATCGTGCTATCAAGGCTCATGACGCTGCAAGACCGCCTTGACCGGCTGGCCTCGAGCTGGCGGGGACCTCTTCTGGCCGCCATTGTCGCGCTCCTCGCGGGCCTTCCCGGGGCGCTCTCACTGCCACCGCTGGATCGTGACGAGTCCCGGTTCGCGGAGGCCTCGGCACAGATGCTGGAAAGCGGCGACTACGTCACCACCCGCTTCCAGGACACGCCGAGGTTCAACAAGCCGGTGGGCGTCTATTGGCTCCAGGCGGCGGCGGTCAAGGCGCTCACCCCGGTCGACAGCCGGCGCATCTGGCCCTATCGCGTCCCTTCGTTGTTGGGCGCGATGCTCGCAGCCGCGGCGTGCGCCTGGGGAGCGGCGGCATTCCTGCGGCCGGGCGCCAGTCTGGCGGCGGGAGCGATCCTCGCCGCCAGCCTCCTGCTCTCCACCGAGGCGTTCATCGCCTCTACAGACGCCGTCCTCTGTGGTCTCGTCACCCTCGCCATGGCGGCTTTGGCCCGGCTCTACTTGGCCCAGCGGGGCGGCCCGCGAGCGGGACCGGCGACGAAGGTCGCGTTCTGGGTCGCTCTTTCGCTCTCTGTCCTGGTCAAGGGTCCGATCGGGCCGATGACCGTCGTCCTGACCATCGCCGCGCTGGTCCTTTGGGAGCGGCGTGCGGCGTGGGTGAAGACTATCGGCTGGGGTTGGGGCCTCATTGCGCTTGCCGCGATCGCCGGCCCGTGGGCGATGGCCATCACCGTCGCCAGCGACGGCGCCTTCTGGGGCGCGGCCATCGGCGGCGACCTCGCGCCCAAGCTTGCCGGCGGTCAGGAGGGACACGGAGCGCTTCCCGGCGCCTACGTCCTGCTCTCGCCGCTGCTGCTCTTCCCTGCCGCCTTGCTCCTGCCGGCCAGTCTCACTGCGGGATGGCGCGCCGCGCGGGAGCCGGCGATCCGGTTCGCCTGGTGCTGGCTGGTTCCCAACTGGCTCGTCTTCGAGATCGTGCCGACAAAGCTCGTCCATTATGTGCTGCCGACCTTTGGCGCCCTGGCGTGGCTGATCGCTCGCTCCCTAACCCAGCCGATCGGCCGTCTTGCCGGCGCCCTGGGCGCACTCCTCATCGTTCTTTCCGCCATCGTCCTGGCGGCGGCGGGACCGGCCGCCATGGCCAAGCTCGAAGACTGGGGCGCCTGGCCCTGGGCCGTGCTCGCCGGACTGCTCTTCGCTGGCTCGGGCCTGGGCGGCGCGTGGTTTCTGTGGCGGCGCCGGCCGGGGTTCGCCCTTGCCGCGGCCGGGCTCTTCGGACTTCTCGGACACGTCGTTCTCACCGCCGGCCTCGCGCCATCCCTCCGCTCGCTGTGGCTTTCGAATCGCGCCGCCCAGGCCCTGGCTCGCGCGGGCTGGACTCCGCGCGAGGGAGCGCCAGGGCCGGTGACCGTGGCCGGCTACCAAGAGCCCAGTCTCGTCTTCCTCCTGGGGTCGGGAACCCAGCTGGGCGATGCGCAGGACGCCGCCGACGGCATAGCCGAGGGTCGGCCGGTCATCGTCGAGGGTCGCCAGGACGCCGCGTTCAGAAGAGCCCTGGCCGTGGATGGCGCCGCCGCTCGGCGGGCGGGCGAGGGCGCGGGCCTGGATTATTCCAACAATCAGCACGACATCCTTCGCATCTATACGCCCCTCGCCGATCCATCGGCCGCGGCGACGGTTCACCCATGAAACCACTTATCGAGATCGTCGAAGTCGGCCCGCGCGATGGTCTTCAGAACGAACAGTCCGTCCTTGGGCCAGCGGACAAGCTCGCCTTCGTCCACGCCCTCGAAGCCTGTGGCGCGCGGCGCATCGAGGTGGTGTCCTTCGTCAACGAGAGGCGCGTGCCTCAGATGGCCGGGGCCGAGGCGATGATGGCGGCCCTGCCCCATCAGCGTGGCCGCTCGCGGATCGGCCTGGTGCTGAACGAACGCGGCTGGGACCGGGCGGTAGCCAGCGGCTGCGACGAGGCCAATATCGTGATCTGCGCCACCGATGGCTTCGGGATCCGCAACCAGGGCGCCTCGACCGCAGACCAGATGGCGGGTCTCGGAGCCATGATGCGCCGCCGGCGCACCGAAGGGGGACCGGCGGTGTCGGCGACGCTTTCGGTGAGCTTCGGCTGCCCCTTCGAGGGCGAGGTCCCTCTGGCCCGCGTCGCTGACCTGGTCGGCGAAATCGGCGCTCTCGGTATCGGCGAAATCGCCCTGGCCGACACCATTGGCGTCGCGGACCCATGGACGGTGCGCGAGAGGATCGATGCGGCAAGGGCGGCCGCCCCGGCCGCGAGGCTGCGAATGCATTTTCACGACACCCGCGGCGCGGCCCTGGCCAACGCCTTCGCCAGCATC